>Ga0194113_10000236_pt1 | contig 68164 bp, 85 predicted proteins | sample TA2MahC200mmetaG_FD_146193 | JGI IMG/M metagenome (GOLD analysis project Ga0194113, IMG submission 146193) | Freshwater microbial communities from Lake Tanganyika, Tanzania - TA2015017 Mahale Deep Cast 200m | ecosystem: Environmental > Aquatic > Freshwater > Lake | place: Tanzania: Lake...
TCAATTGCTTCACAAGCATTTGATTTACTTTTTGCAGTTCTTCGTTACTTACCAATGCAAACATAAGATCAGCAGTAGCAGGAAGACCGAAAGACTCTGAAGTATCTTCCAGACCAGGATCTGAGTTTGAAAACCCTGAGCGTGTTGTTTGAGTTGCAGAGACAATTGGTAGATTGTTTTCGACTGCCAGACCACGAAGTTCCTCAGCAATTGCTTTGATGTAAGTGTACGAATTTACATTCGCACCTGCTTTGATTCGCGCAGAGGCACAGATGTTTAGATAATCCACAAAGATGATATCTGGACGAAAGTTCTTCTTGAGCGCAAGGTCATTAATTAATGCACGAAAATGCGCTGGGTTGGCAGACGCAGTTGGATATTCTTTAATGATGAGTTTACCTTTTACATTGGCTTTAAGTTTACTCATGCGTTTCTCATACATATCTTTCGGCATATTCATAAGATCATCTAAAGCAACATTCAGAATATTTGCATCGATTCTTTCTGCAATCTTTTCCTCACTCATCTCAAGAGTAATGTATAGAACATTATAGTTTTGTGTTAAGCAAGCAGCAGCCACATGGCACATGAAAAGAGACTTGCCGACACCAGTACCTGCAAGAGCAATGTTAAGGGTCTTTTGCGGCAATCCTCCCTTAGTAATTTTGTTGAAGTATTCCAAATCAAATGGTATTCTTTTTTCGATACGATGATAAAAATCATACCGATCAGCGTAACTATCCAAAAGGTCATGACCAATGTGAGGATCGAAACTAACCCCCAAAGCATCAGAAAGCAAAGAAGGAATACTTCCCTTGCCACGGTTTTTGTCTTTTCCATCCAGGATTTGAATGGAATCCATAATGGCATTGTAAATCGCTTTTTCTTGACAGAACTTTTCCGTTGTATCAAGAAGCCAGCTGAGTTGTTGTTCTTCTTTGTCATTAGAAACCTCATCAAGTAACTCTAATGATTTATTTAACTCAATTTCAGTTAGTTTGGTCGACTCCTTCAAATTGATCTTTAACGCTGCTATCGGTGGAAGGTTGTTGTACTTCAGAATGAACTGCTTTATTTCTTCGAACAGTTTTCTTTCGTGGCTTTCTGTTAGATATTCGCTTCTCAGGAACGGGAGCGACTTTCTCATGAATGCCTCGTTCCGAATCAAATTCGAAAGTATCAGTGTTTCCGTTTTCATGTTTTTCCTTCGCGAGCTCTATTGATCCTAGAAGTATACTACGAAAAATGGCTGTAGTAAACCCCTCAAACTTTTTATCATCTGTTTTACAAAGATTTGGATTTGCAATCACATCGATGTCATATGACATTTGATTTTCAGTAGACATATGAATATTTGTATACTCAATTATCACTCCAGGATATTTTTTGAGTATGCGAATTGTCATCGCCTCTTTATTAGATATATCTAACATAAATTCATAGTGCTTATCTAACACTACGAAATTTTTTGCATTCCAAAATTGAAGTCTGGAAAATAAATCCTTAAACATCTCCATCACCATCATCTACAATTGCAGAACTAAACTGATAGTTGGTGCGCACCCACTCTTTAAACTTTTCGTCGCCAAGAATACTATCCCAAAACTCTGAGCATTCAGTATCAGCCAAACGCCACTTTCTGCTATCAACTTCACCAGTCTCAGTATTGACCTTTGCATACCAGCCTATATTTGGTTTCGTAACATGGCCAGACTCAAGTGCCATATCAAGAAGACCACTGTACATAGAAATACCACCATCGAAGCGAACTGTGACAGGGATACGGGCTTTTTCACGAACATAACGAGACTTCTCCACATTGATGATAAAATTATATCCAATTAATTCAGCACCATCTTTCTCTTGTTGCCGACCAATAATGTAAATATTATCTGCTGAATAGTAGGAGCCTGTTCCGCCACCAACAATGTCCTTGGGATATAGACCTATTTCTTTATAGGTATGATTGACTACAACCATGGGAATATCTTTTAGGGTGAGGTGTGGTGTCACCATGCGGAACAGGGATTTAATTTGCTTCGCTCGAGTCATATCTCCGACTGACTTTTGATCAAGCGCATCTTCAACTTCTTTTTTCGAGGCGAGATTACCAATAGAATCAACAACAATCATTACTCGTTCGCCTCGTTCAATTTGACCAAGTTGATTCATGATATCAAATTTCAATTGTTCAACATCAGTCACTGGAGTATGTACGACACGATCAGTATCGACATTGAACGATGTAAAGTAATTTTGTGGAGTGCCAAACTCTGAGTCATAAAACAAAACAACTGAGTCAGGATATTTTTCTTGATATGCATTTACCATCAACAAACTAAATGCTGTCTTGAAATGCTTGCTCGGACCAGCCCACATTGTAAGACCAGGAGTAAACCCACCATCAAGGTCACCAGAGAACGCAACATTCACAACAGGAATGCTGGTCTGAATCATGTCTTTTGCTGCAAAGAACTTTGATTTAGCAAGAACTGCAGTATCTTTAATTGTTGAATTCTTTTTAAGTTTTTCAAGTAGACTCATTTGTAATCTCCGTATATATTTCTATAGTATATAATATTTTATGCAAAAAAGCAATCTAGTGAATCAACTTTTTCAGATTGCCAATTTATAGTTGAAAGAACAATATCAAGTGGTTCTAGAAACGACTTCTCGAATTGAGTATTGTAGTCAATAAATTTACCTGCATCAAATTGTTTCGGCAACTCAGATATAAATGCAAGAGTGTTATTATTAAAAGCATTTGGTTGCTTTAGATAGATAAATTTAATTTTTTCGCCCTCTTGAATAAGTTGGTATCGTTTGGTCAACTTATATGCATGTAAGAAATGGTTGAATACAAGCGCACCTTTAACGTGAATTGGTGTGCCTTTTTTAAAAATACCTGCAGGATCAGCATACTCTGATAATCCGTTTACGCTTCTAGGAAAAGCAATCATGTCAATTGGCAATGTTTTGAATTCTTGGCGAAATTTCTCAATGAACTTATGTAAGTCATCTTGAGTTTTTGTCATAATAATATCAATGGCTTCTTTAATCTTAGTTCGACATGCACTCGGAGTCGATGACTTGACTGCTTCAAGACCCATGATCTTAAGTTTAGGTTTAGCGTATGCAACACCCTCACTATCATAGACATTTAAAATATATCGTTTCTTTGCAGTCCAGATTGCTTTATCTGCTAATGACTCGCGCTTCATCTCCATACGTTGCTGGTATGCATTAATGTATTCAGCAAGATCTTGGTATGATTTATCTATAAATGGCTGAAACTTTTGATTACAAACTTTATCCATAAACTTAATAATTTTCTTTGTATCGGATACATTTGGATAAAGTTTTTCGACTAATGGACCCATGTTAATATAAATTGAATCCGTATCTGAAGCAATGACATAATCAATTTCTTGAGTTTTAAGTAATTCATTCATATATTCGTTGATCTTTTTTTCAATCCAACGAATCGATAACTGACCTGCTGTTGTAATTCCCTCTGCGATGCGAGTGTCAAAGAAACGAAAGTATTGATTACCAAGCGCACCGTAAGCAGAGTTTAGTGTAACCTTTTTCGCTAACTGTAGATTGTTATAACGAGCAACTTGTTTTTCAAGATACTCAACTTGATTCTTGTCTTCAAGCACGGTTTCAATTTTCTTCTTTGCATCAAGAGCCATTTTTTTATATCGTATACGATCATTGTACATACTATCCATGATCTCTGGCAGCAATCCTTGCTTTTTGACATTGAAGAACTGACAGTTAGGAGTAATTGTAACACCAACATTCTTCAGGTAATCTAAACGAACCTGATGATGAAGCATATTTTCAACACTTACTTTGCCCTCACGAACTGTGTTACGCATTTCAATAGAGTGTTTTGTTGGCTCAACCAATGTTTCCATTGAAATGTTATATTGCATAATCAGGTGTGGATACAAACTGTTTAGATCGAAAGAGACAACCCATTTATGCATACCAAGAATCGGATCCTTGACGTATGCGCCTTCGAACTGTGTTTTCTTTTCACCTGATTTAATTTGTGGAATTACAATATTCTTTTTCTTTAAATGATTGTAAACAATTGAATCCCACATACGAACTTGAGTAAATACATCATCATAATTCACACGATTGTCATATGCAAGAGTCAACGCCAACTCAATCAGTTTCATTTTATCTTCGAGTTTTTCTACAAGTTCAACGTCCTTGATATTGTATTGTATGAACTTTTGATAGTCATATTTGTATAGTTGATGCAGCGTTTCAAACTCTGAATAATCTAATTTTTTCTCATTTAATTCAACGTGAGCAATATGATCAAGACGATAAGACTCTTGTTGTGAATAAGTAAATTTTCGATAGAGTTCGATGTAATCTAAAGTTGCTACACCATCAAGTTCATACACCTGATGCTCGCGATTCATCACATACGCTTCACGAGCTGATAATCGATTCCAAGGAGATAGTTTTTTGGCTTCTACCTCACCGAACAATTTTGTTATACGATTTACAAGATAAGGAATATCAAAGAACTTGATATTCCATCCTGAGATGACATCAGGATAAAATCTCGTCCATAGGTCCATGAATCGTTTGATAAGATCAAATTCATCTTTACACTTTGCATAATGTACATCTTCGCGATGTTTAGTGTAATCACCAATACCAAAAACAAAATAATTACCTTTTATCTTGATTGTGATCGCAGTGATTTCTTCATTGGCATTTCTTGGATCAGGAAATCCATTCTCAGATCCAACCTCGATATCGATATATGCAGTAAGTATTTTGCTAACATCCCAAAGAATGTCTTCAGGATACTCATCTGCAATATATGCGTACTCATAACGATTATTTCCAAAGACTGGGAAATTATCTACATTTTTATATTTCTCGATGAACTCTCGACAATCAGAAATTGTTCCAGGCTGGATTGTCTTTACTGATTCACCTGATAAGGTTTTAAATTCTGATTTCTCTGGTGACAAAAGAAAAAAGGTCGGGCGATACTCTACCTTTCGCCTGACCCTCTTTCCATTCTCGATACTTCGCAGTAGGATATATTTACCAGAAACTGCGACGTTCGTATAAAAATCGGACATATTACCCTGTAATCAATTGCTTTGGTGGAACTACAATTCCTGCACCGAAGATTTGATTATACCCGCTTTTCACCTCATCAGCAACTTCTGCCATACAAAGAATATTTTTCTTGTCTACAGTAAATGGACCAGTTGATGAATGCATCCAAGGCATAAAACCAAGAGCAGCGCCACCTGTCTGTTGTGATCGCTGAAGAAGACATGCTACTGGATTTTTAAATGTGATTGAGGTTTCATTTTCCTCTGTAATTTCTACTGCTAATTCCTCGCCACTTACGAGTTTGAGTGCTTTGATTTCTGACATAATTATTTTCCCTCACATAATTTTCTATGATGTTTTTATTTTTTAAATTTATTGGTGTACCATTTATATAGAATATATCGTTTATCAACGTCCAAGTATCGTTGCCAATTTTTAATGACCAACCATTGAATTCTTTTATCGCAATATTTTTTTCCTTAAAAAGATCTCGCAATTCGCTTAATGAATTCATGCTGAATCAGATGTATCAGCTTGCTGACGTTTCAATTTGAAACTTATATGGTTTGCATGGGCTTCAATAAAACTTTTTTTAATTGCTCCACGCGTGTGTTCATTACCAGTGAAACCATAAACTTGACCCATAATAAGCATGCGCTTGATGCTGCGTGGAAGTTTAGCGTTATAAAAATCAGATCGATTAGCCATAAATTACCTCTTTGCGTAAGCCTTACACCAACCATTGGCGTTTACAAGTCTGTTTTGAAAGATAGCACAAGGAACATGTTTCTCACCAGTGTTTTTAGCCAAAGTGCAATTAGAACAGACTGCTCCTGGCTTTGGAGTTTTCTCAACATAACCAATCGCCTTTGCTGCTGGTTCATTTGGATTTACAATTTTTGGTGGAGTAGAGGAGAATACTGAACCTGCTGCAAGAACTAATGGTAAACTTAAAATTTTTCTACGATTAAACATTTAATAACTCCTCGCATTTCTTAATGAAGCGTTCGTTTTGTCCTGGATGAAAACTCTGATACATATGCCAAAACATTTCATTGCCTTTTGTGCCGAATGTTGTACCAATACCATATTTTGGCATACCATCAGCAAGATTCCAATATGGTTTAGAATCTTTAGGTTCCCAATTCATTCGAATTGGTGGGGCATCATAGCGCAATGGCATAATTATTTCAACAGGAATGTTACTCTCTCTTGCTCTAAAAGTCAACTCTTCTGCAACATCTCCACGATAATTTGGTATAAACGAGGGATTACCAAGTTTACGATACATCTCAACCGTAAATGTTACATTGTGTGGTGCAGCAAATACATGTTGATCGTTTTGAATATGATTGCTCCTTTGAGCATCGCCAATCAAGGTGCCACTGTACGCTTTATCAAAAAGATAATTCAATGCATGTTCGTTCAATGGCAAACAATCAATATCTAGAAACATGATAGCATCATGCTCGCGCTGCTCTAACAATTCAACAAGTTTATCCATCGTATATCCAGGAGGTGCTTCCGTATATATTTGATAATGTGGAATTTTAGAGAGATTATATTTCTCAACGACTTTTTTTTGTAACTCTAGAATTTTTGCATCGATGTTCTTCATGAAGATAGATGCGATACAAGGTTTACTCATTCTGGTCTTACCCATAAGAATTTATCGTGACTTAATGTAAGTACACTACCGAGCGTATCCTCAACTGCAGCTCGAATTGGCGCATGAAACCAATCATCACCTAATAAGTAACCACCTGGACGCACTAAATCTTTATAGTGCGATAAGTCAGCAAAAACAGAGTCATACTCATGACCCGCATCGATGTAAATCAGATCTGCTTGCACATTCCAATGTTTTAAGGACAGAGCAGCATTAATTGAATCAATTGGAAACGGTGTAATGTATTCAGTCAGATTGGTGTGAATAACATTCGTGAGAAACTGTTCGTACAGATGCGCACGACCATGAATGCGTAATTCAGGTGGGAGATACTCGCGCATGATGGTCCAATGTTCCACTGAACCGAGGAATGTGTCAATGCAGACAATTTCAAAGTCATTATAGTGTTTTAAGCAAGTTTGAGCCATGTGAATTGCTGAACAACCTTTCCATGTACCAACTTCAATAATAAGTTTTGGATTTATTTTTTCAATGCATTGCTCGAATGCTGCAGATGTGCTATTCCAACCTTGAGTATCTAAATTTCTTGGAATATATCCAGCATATGGATCATGATTTTCATGAATAATTTTTCTTAGTTTTTCCATGGGAGTTTTCCATTATGACGTTCGAGCATTTTTTGATTACCTTGAATAAAGAAGTCGGCTTGAACAGATAAATCTGTATTGCCAACTCTATATTTTACCGTATAATCGCGAGTGCAGTCAAACTTTAATTTATTATTTGAGTGCATTAGAACCGCAGCAATCGCACGATCAATTTCCATCTGTCCAGGTTCACGAAATTTGCGATACCAAACAGGCGACATATTTACAGCAACTTCTTTCTTTACGAAATAACAATTCACATCAACAAAGAAGTCTTGTGGATGCAAGATACTTGCCCACATACCTAAACTTTCACAATCATCTTGACAGAGAATCTGACTGTCCTTGTCAATAATCTTGCGAAATGAATAAGCCCAATCAAGATTTTTTTCTTGCACCAACTTAACAAGACTCTCAACATGATTCGGTGAGAGCATGTTGTCATCGTCTAACCAAATATGATAATCACCGTCTGCAAAGTAAGTTGCCGCACCATACACACGATGACCATTGTAGCGATTTATTCCTGTAGGATAAGGTAGAACACAAACGTGTTCATTTTTACCATTCGGAAATTCAGCAATCTTTAAAATTGAATCAGCATTATCCCAACGTTCTTTGCCGTCGACTACAACAATGTGTTCAATGTTCTCATAAGTCTGTGCACGCACAGACTCAATACACTCTGCAAGATAAGAGTTACCAGTTGTTGGTGTGAGAATAGATACTTTCAAAATTAGTCCCAAAGATTTTCATAGTATTTACCAAACAAACGGAAAGCATTTTTCTTGCGAGCGTAATAGGCTTTCATCTTCACATCGTCATAGACACCTTTGCGAATAGTAACCATCTCGCTGAAATCTTTACCTTCTTTCTTCACGAATTTATATTTTGGTTTCTTGATGCAGAAGTCTGGGTCGCGATCTTTGGCAAGTTCACCAAATGCCCAGACCATTTCTTTCATGATCCAGTTCCAACGCTTGAAGTGAAACTCGTCGGTATCCCAATCATTCTTTTTTGGTTTTGCATTGATAGAACGAAGATGCTTTGGAACATCGTCATCATCAGTGTAAGGTGCGCCGTGATTCGTTTTGAGCAACTGCTTGAGCATTGGGTGGACAATCAATGAAAGTGTGCGATCCATAGACCACGTGTCCCATGGATCGATCTTGATTGATATTTTTTGTTTACCCTTCTTGGGAAACTTGCCGATTGAGATTTTCATAGCCAATTTTTTTCGCAACACGATTCCATGCGATCATCTCACATGCTTCCCAAGAAAGCCCTGGTTCTGCTTTATAGACACGATATGTCTCTTCAGCCCAGAGTTCATTGACAGTATCAGATAATTCAATCATTGAAATATAACTCTCAATATTCCTGCAAATAAAACAATACCAATTACGGCATTGAGCACCATCAACGCACGATCATTCCATTTAAATCCAACATAGAACCAGCCAACAGCACCGATCCAACTCAATACTATATCTAGCCATTGAAGATGTACAACTCCACTGGCGCGGATTGTAATTCCCATGAGCACAATGATACTTGATATCCATTTGACATACCAAGTAACATCATATTTCGGTGTAACCGAATCTATTTTTGTCATTTATTTTTCTTGCGTCGAGCCTTGCGCTTCTTCGATCCTAACTTCGCACGACCTTTTCCGAAACCTTTTGTTCCAACTTTGGCTGGCATGTTAACCTCTCCTCATTCTTGAAATATCTTTCATCTGTTCTTCGTCAATAACAGGAACAGCATTACTTTTGTGCATTGTCGCAATACCTTTCACCAGAGTGCCAGTATATTTCAGACTCTCTCGCTTCTGAGTGTACGATGCATTAGTATCTAGTGATGGCAGAGAACGAGCGACATCAGATCCAAAACGATGAACGCCTAAAAGACTTGGAATTTTCTCAACACCCATGATTGCACTTGAGCGAGAAAACTTCCGAGCAATTACACCTTTGACCTTGCGTTTCTTTTTTGGCTTGAAGCGCGATGCACAATAAATCATCATAGATTCACCGAGTATAATCGATCGCTTTCTTCACAGACCACTCGCATTTCCTGAACTTTATACAATACTTCTTCGGGAAGAGGATATTGTGATGCAAGTTTAATCAAATCGTTTGCAAGTTTACGCAGTTCATGTAACTGAACGATGAGTGATATATCTGAACTCATACAGTCACAGGATATTTTTCAACGTGATATAGATAAAATCTTTCGAGCTCTGAGATTTTAGCACCTACAGCATATGGAACGCTCGAACTGTGTGTGTTGTTTACATGAATAAGTTCTTTGACTAATCGACGAACCTCACGCACTTCTTCCATCGTACCAATCGGCATCACTTCAAAATTACCTTCAGACATTAGACTTTCTCCACGAGTTTAGATAGAGTGTAGTTTGCAATTTTTGCTCGAATCATAGTCGGTATATCAGAATATGGATCCTCAAGATAATAGGAGCATCCATCTCTCCAACTATTATACTTCACATATCGAGCAAAATCAAGCATGTGTTTTCGATCGCTTGGATCGAATGGCACTCTTGCTTTTGGTGCAAGAACAGATCGACGATATTCATTTGTTATCATAGTAATATCGACTCTTTCGTTTTGTAGGAATCATGATAAGAATCCCTAGGACCAATCCACAAAGCAATCCCACAGCCCACGCAACATATGGATCACTCATCGTATGGCTCCGTGGCAAGATTATTAATTACATCCCAACCAAGTTCAATCAATCGATCCTCGACATGATCTGAATCTGCACCACGCAATTCTTCGGGTGTAAATGCTACAACGGCATAGCCCATCTTGCGCAATTGACGCAGATATTCCACTGCTTGTTTGGTGTTATTTGGATTTAAAGCCATTTTCAACTCCTCATTTTCACGTTTGAGTTTTTGCAATTCAAGCCAATCTTCAAAATGCGGTGAGTGCGACATCAGTAATCCTCAGCATTGTAGTCATCGTCAGAATCTGATTCGTGATAACTTTCATCAGCATCAGTATCGCTGAGATCATAATCCATGTCGTTGCGTTCATAAGCAACAAGCACATCATGAACTTGAAGTAAAGGAACATTCAATTGTTTTGCAATCTCGATCTCACTTAATCGATCAGAATGATAAAGATCGATAATTTCGATTTCAATATTTTTGAACTGTCCCATTAGAATGGCACTCCTTCATTTATTGGAATCTTATTTAAATCTTCCTGCGTTTTGCGATCACCAAGAACTACAAATAGGTGAAAGGCACGTTCAAGTTTTTCAGCAAGATCGTAACAATCTTTCGAATTTAATTCACTGATATGATCGGTGTTTGAAGACAATAAATCAACAGTGGAAACTAAATCACGTGCTTCATTGTACAAAACAAAATTTGGTGTTTTCATATTAACCCCAATCTTTGAAATTACCGCTGGCTTGATTGTCCTGCCAGCCACGAATATATTCCTGGCACTCTTCGAGACTCATGTCTGACTGCTGAATCTCTTCAGAGCGATGAGTGTCGCCCACGAAATAGTGCGGACGAAACGATCGCTGATAGTAACTGTCGGCAGAACCACGATCATACGGACTGCCATGACCACGATCAAGACGCATTAGAGAACTCTCCCACACTCAGTATAATTATTGGTTTCCATCAACTCGATGTAAACCGCATCACGCACCGCAGTGTCACACGCTTCAGCATACTTGCGATCTCTACACAAGTCATAGAGCATGATTTCGACATCGCGCCACTTCATGCGCTCATTGCGAGCAGCGTCAACAATCTTTTGAACCTTGGCGTTGCCACGTTTTGTGAACATTCCATAATAGGGAGCAGACATTAGAATACTTCCTTTTGAAGATAGGTTGAAACGATCCACTTCGCGCGATTCAGAGTCTGTCGCGCGTCTTCGTCGAGACCGCGAGCAATTTCTTCTTGCGCGTCGCTCATCATTGACATCGCATACATCGCGGGACCAGAGAATCGGAAAGACAAACTTTCCGCAACTGCCTCGCGCATTTGCTCAGTCGTACAGCCAAACATACTGACCTGACGCTTTTCAGCGTCCGTCAGACCCGACAACCTTAAATTATCATTTACCATACAATCATTATACCATTTTTAGGTGTAAAACGCAATAGTAAAAAACCGAATAAAATCAATAACTTACGATTCGGTATTTTCAGAGTATGGACCTGTGTAATTGTCCCAGTTATCCATGATATATTCTAGCACCTCAGACTGAAATGTGCCTAATTCACTGAGTGACGCATTGTCGTAGTCTGGGTCTGTTGGCCAGTCGAATCCGAGGCGTACTGCGTCGAATTTCAGGTTTTTAATTGAAGTGATTGTGGCTAACCTATACGCCGCTGGGTTTTTTTCAATTTCGTGTTTCATACAACCATTATCGTATGAAACGCAGGAAAATACAACAGAAAAAACTCTTGTAAAATCAATGACTTACAACTCCATCTCTCGCCGAGGAGAGAGGTGCGAGAGCGGTCCTATCTGGGGGGTTCGGATAGGTCTAGGGGGAGGTCGAAATACCGCACTCGGACTCCTGCTTCACGCAGCATTTCAGCCGCATGTTCTATCGAGTAATGCTTACCTGCACCGACACCAGTCCATTTACGATTCGGACCAATGACTTCCTTGATACCTGCTTGAATAATTGCGCGAGTGCAATCAGCGCATGGCTTTGGTTCCCAGTTGAGATACATTCTTGAGTTGTTGAGTGATATTCCAACACGCGCAGCATTATAAATTGCATTGCGCTCAGCATGTTCAACCCAGAAATATTTTTCTGGACGCTTCCAGCGATCTTTCCAATCTTCTTCAATACCTCGAGGGAATCCATTAAAACCCGTCGACAAAATGACATTGTCATCGTTTACAATCACACAGCCGACTTTTGTCGACGGGTCCTTGCTTTTCTGTCCAATCAGAGCAGCCTGTAAGATATACAGTTCATCCCACGATAATTCATCACGAATCATAAAAAATTATTTGATGTCAATCTTACGAAGTTTCTGTTCTTCAGGAATAACATTCTCCAATGCAATTGAAAGAATGCCATCAGCAAGTTCAGCTCCTTGAACTACTACAGTGTCTGACAAAACAAATTGTCTGCTAAATGTTCGACCAGCGATACCTTTTGCAACGTATTCGCGTTCATCTTTCTCAGACTTTTTGCCAGCGACCTTGAGTGAGTTTTTCTCTGCTGTAATTTCAATCTCGCTTTTCTTATATCCAGCAACAGCCAGTTCCACATTGAATGTGTAATCACCAGTCTTAATGATGTTTACAGGTGGAAAGGAAGTTGCGGTGGCAGTGAGAAGATGCGCTGCATTATCTAGTGCAGCAAACACATTATCGAAGCCAAGAATAGACGCTGATGGAAATAAGCGTTCGAATGGAATAGATGATAAAGTTGTGATATTAGTCATTTTGTAACTCCTTTTATAAGCAAGTTTATGGTTATGGACCTCTTATGAGCATCCACTCTTATTTAGCCAACAGACTATCCTGTTGAGCCAAATCCTCCTGAACGTTCAGAATATTTCTCTGGACGTGTCGAAACTACAACAAAATTCACTGATTCATTACAAACTATCTCAGCTTGAGCGATACGATCACCTCGAACAATTCTCTGCGAAACTGCAGAGATATTTGTAAGGGGAACAAACACCTCTTCCTGATAGTCTACATCGACAACACCTTCTGAATTTGCAAGAGTGAGTCCTCGCTTGAGCGACAGACCTGATCTTGGGTGAAGGCGAATGCTGAAATTTTTTAATGGCTTTTCTTTTTTTGATATATCTGCATATGTTTCAATCGTGTGCAGATATTCTATCTTGAAGATCAATCCTGTGGGAACAAGTAAACGATCACCAGGTTCAATTTCAAATTCCTCTGCAGTATTCAAAACATTAAAGTTATGAATGTGACGTACAACTGCATCATTGTAACGATTGTATCCTTTTACGATACCAATATCACATGTGGGTTGAAAGGATAAATCAAAACACGTCGAAAATGTTGATCCATATGATGGTGTCTCAATATCATCACGAAGTTTAAAGATGTTTACAGAGAACACTAGGTTGCCTCTTTCTTTTTCTTTCCGATCGTATACTTAGAAACTAACTGCCATTGATTTTTATCTTTAAATGGTAAAATTTTGATCTGTGATAATGGTGCAATGTTGTCTTTTGTTTTTGCTGAATCAGCTAATTTAACCAATCCCCACTCAGCCATTAGATTTGCAATAGTGTTGCGGCGTTGGATGTCATTGTCTGACATGTTGCTTGGTTTGCCATCCAATTCAAAAAGTTCTTTAAAGTGAACAATGTAATATTTGCCTTGTTTATGGAGAATATGACAAGACTGGTAAAGTATATTTTCATTCTTGGCAGCGACTCCTATACGAGTAAGAGTCTCACGAACTTTTAGAAAATCATCTTGTTTATCTAAAGTTACTTCAACTAATTTATCAATCATTTCAATCACCCTTATATAATTCTTTTTTTAACAAAGCGATTTGAACATCAGATAAAATTTTACATGCTTCCTCTGCTTTCGCATCGGAGTATCCATAGTATTCTTTGACAATGCTTAAATCACTGCTTCGAGCCTTTTTATGCCATTTAGAGTATGGTCGTTTAGAGGCTCTTACAATATTTAGGAGAAAGTCATATTTGAGTTTATTATCGAGAGTTGTAAATCTATTCATCTCATTCGCGAACAGTACTGTATCTCGATGATACGAAAGTGCACGATTTACCATAAAAGACGAATACATTTTTTCATCGACCTCTGTTAAAAGAGCATACTCTTTTGTTTGTAGAATCGAAGGAATAATTTCTTTAAATAGATCAGCCATTGAACTTGCACTCTACCATCATCTCTGTAAGACATGCAGTAAGATTCAGTTCCTGATCTGCGACAAATGCAGATTGATATTCGTAACGAGCGAGAAGTATAACTGCATTCGGAATTGTAGACTTATCCATAACGTCATACAGACTATCGTAGATTTTACGATAAATCTTTGCAGGATCGTCACCGCCAAAATCGGCAACCCACTTACGCATCGCACTAAAGTTTTGATCTTTAAGTGCAGTTACAAGTTCTTTTAAAGAAACATCAGCAATGCTTGATAGTATACCAGCATCTATCGTACCACTAACACTATATCGCTGGAGTTCATTTAGAATTCTACGATAATCTGGAAAATGTTTCTTTACAACTTCAATAAGAACTATCTTTTCAAATGGAATCTTTTCAGTATTCAAAATTTCAGCTGCACGCTTCATAAATGCAGCAGCCATCTTTGGTTTATCCTCTTTGCGGAGTTTAAATTCAATCACTGCACATCGACTATGAAGTGGCTCGATGATACGATTCTTATAATTGCAAGTCATGATGAATGTGCAGTTATGCGCAAATTCTTCCATCGCAGCACGCATGGCTGGCTGAGTTGAGTTTGGATTTAAATAATCTGCTTCATCGATGATGATGACTTTTTTGCCACCGCCAAGAGACATCGCACTGGCATAGTTCTTTATTTTGGTTCGGAAGGTGTCAATACCTGACTCATCTGAGCCATTAATCATTAGATAGTCGCATCCAATCTCATCACACAGTGCTCGAGCAACTGTAGTTTTGCCTACACCTGGACCACCACAAAGCAAAAGGTGAGGAATTTCTTTTCGATCTACATAAGATTGAAAGGTGGTTTTATACTCATCAGGTAAAATACAATCAGAGATAGTGTGAGGACGATATCTCTCGACCCAAAGCACTTCGTTCATAATAAAACCTCATAATAAAAAGATGGGGTGGAGAAGGTGAGTTCTCACGATGAGCAGTCTGGCGGATAGTATCGTCGGCAAGAACGCCGCACCCCAATAGACTTATTTAGCCACATTTTCGTAAATGGTTTGAAAGTCGCTCTGCTCTGCAACTTCCTCCTCATAATTACGTTTGTGATAAGTCCTCGCCAATTTACGACTCAACTTCTTTGGGATTTCACACTCATCTTGCATTTTTTGTAGAACTTCTCGAATTAAATCTCTTTCCGATTCAATACGAGTAAGTGAGTTTGAGATTTCTTGAAGGCATCCCAGAACCTTTGCTTTGTCAAGTGCCATGATTATTCTCCAAATGTAGAACTGGACGCTTCAATTGCAATATAATATACAAGCGAAATACTTTTATGTTTGAATTGCGCCAGACCTTTTCTAGCAATCGCTACGTCGTACGAACCATCCATTAATTTAAAGTTTTCCACTTTCATAACAATACGAAATTTAGTACCATCTCCAGTTCCAATTTCTATTTTTGATTGGTCCGCAGAATCATCCTTAACGTCAGTTGCTACGAATTGAATTGTGGAACCATCACTCTCAAAAATGAAGTTTGGTGAAGCAGAAATTCCTGCTGAACGCTTCATCCAATCTAGATCTTCTTGCGACAAACTAAATGTACAATCAGCCTCACCAATTGTAATACTCTTTTCAGGTGGAGTGATTATAATTTTAGGTGAACAGTATTTAATAAAATCTGATTTCTTTTTGTTCTCCGTGGAGATATTGATTTTATCTTCATCAAAATCTAGATGCGCCTCTTTATAAAGCGATACCTTTGCAAGCAATTTATTTAAATCATAAAGAGCAAACTCTTTAGGAAAATTTTCTCCTATAGTTGCTTCTACAAAAATTGTTTTGAGAGGTGAAATGGTCTTAAGAATATTTCCCGACTTAAATTGTAAACTTTGATTTACAGTCGAGAAGTTTTTAAGAATTGCTATAGTTCCTTCAGAAAGTTTCATAATTAATATCCTCAATTTGCTCTACATTATTATATAACGAATCAACTATTTTGTCAACTCTTAGAGTCAACTCATTCAAATCACAATTATTATCCATCACAATGTCATAATGCGTACCAATCCAAGCCCACTCTGAATAATGTACATCTGGATATGCATTATGCATTAGTTCAAGTTTATTGCGTGAATTGCAATCTCTTGCTAAGTTATACCATTCAGGGTCATCGCCACGACGAACACGAATAACACTACCTCCAGAATTTTTGATGGCATTGATTTCATTTGGAAATCTGACATCTGCGATCACATAATTTCTTTCAGGTTCAAGTTCACATCGACGCAACACTGTATGAACCCAAAGATCAGGATGAAATACATCGCGCCCTGCTTCTGTACCCATCAACTGTAATGCAAGTCGTGGTGAAAATTCGCGACCAAGTTTCTTCGACCACCATTGATCAGATTGTTCACGCCATACTCTCGATTCTGGAGTATCACCCTCAAGCAGTGTACGATCCCAACCAAAAACTGCAGCGCAAGAATCCTTAACACTAGTGGCAAAACTTTCTTTATAGAAATTATGTCGCTTTACCAAGAGATCAGCGACTGTGCCTTTTCCTGCTCCAATAAAGCCAACGAGTCCAACAATCATAATTTATTTTTACTTAGAGTGCACCAACGTAATTAGCAATGGCTGGCATATCACCTGTGAATGCATATGTTCCAATGTGATGTGTTTTCATCCAAGGGCAAAGCCAAATCTGACCACCCATGTTACGCCACCATTGACAGAACATATAATCTTCAGACAAATAACGATCGCTCTTACCATGATCAATTACAGTATCAAAATATGCGTGAATATAACGAGCACCATCAAAATTTGCTTGACCCACGTGATCTGGCTTATATCGTAATTCTGGATATCGATCGCGGAATTGATCAAACACATGACGTTTGATCATCATAAACCCTGTGCCAATTTCAAGAACTTCAATCGGTTCAGCAACACTGAATTTAACTGTTCCTGGTGCTGGATTGAACACAAAGTCACCTGCAAGTTTTTCAAGTTCAGCAACTTCAATATCGGGATGTCGCTTAACTGCTTCTTTAATAGTTCCCCATTTTATAGATTTTTTAGGATATGGAGCGCCTATAATATCTTTATCAAGAGCTAAACATGCAATGATGTCTCGTGGATCAAAATGAATATCAGCATCTATAAAGACCATGTGTGTAAAATTTTCAGATCGAAGAAACTCATCGACCAGATAATTTCTAGCTCTTGTGATTAATGATTCATTAAAAATAAATGAGAATTTAACTTCAACACCATATTGAGCGCATATTCCTTGTAAATCAAGGCATGCTTTTAAGTACATACCATGCGCCATACCACCATACATGGGTGTGGCAATAAACAATTTGTTTTTGCGTAATTGATCAACTGAAACTTCTAACTGCATAATTATTCACTCCAATTGTAAAAATTTTTAATATTGTCAATAATCTTTTTTTGGTCGTCTAGATTTTCATTGACCATTGTCTCTATATAGTTCATGAGTGTTAGAGAACTCATGATATTTGAGATTTTTGTTGCTCTGGAATTTTTAAATTTATCATCTTGATCATCCTTACGATCGATATGTCGTTGATCCAATGTGCTTTTCTTTACTGTAAGAATGAGAACTTTGAAATCATCAGCAAACTTTTCTTGTAAAAAGTCCAGCATCTTTCCATTGAATAATCGATCACCCTCGAAAATTACGTTTACATCATCAGCATGAGACATCTGATCTTCAAAAAATTTGATTGCATCTGGCTGCACTGCCATTGACAAGCGATCAGTTCCCTGAAATGTGTTCCCATCGTTTTCATATTTACCAAGAATAAAAAGATTTAATTTTTTAGAATACATGGCATCTAAAAGTTTTTGTGGCTTGACAAGACGCCAATCGTTTGCCATGGAAATTAGTTTAAACATCACTGTGGTCTTACCAGTTGCTGGTTCACCACCCATTGCAATTACTTTTACCATATTACTTCTAGACCTTCTCTCGCTGGTTCTTCATCATGAAACATCCAATCTAGTTTTTCTATTCTACCTGTTCTTACATAATAAGTAAACTTTTCTGGCTTTATATTTTGTCGTTGAGCAAGCGATTGTAGTAATGTTTCTTGACGTGCTTGCCACAATACATTCCACTCAATTCCGTTCCAATCATCTTTTTCTGCTTGCTGAATTTCTTCAGATTGTCGATCTAGATAATAGCCAAGATATCGCCCATGGTGTTCACGAAAGATTTTCTTGAAGGAGCAAAGACATGTTTCCATTGTATAGAAATCAATTTGATTGCTCAGCTCAGGAAATCTAAATCGTGTTTCCTCCAGAATTTCTCTTGCTCTACTTTCAAGGTCATTATATTCTGATGCAGTGAGTTTTGTATTGAGTTTGTTATCTTCGCCGAGGGCAAAATGCAAACCATTACGATGTGAACGAGACCCTGAATAATCATCCAGCATGAGGCTAGTAGGTATACAAGAAACTCCAGCAGTATGACGGAGATGCTGCATATAAAACCAAGTGGAATAGCGACCAAATTTATGAAGAGAGTTTTTAATATTATTCCAGAGGTTGTCAAAAGTCTGCTTTTCGTTGTCTCCATAGTAACTCTCCAAAACTTCACGTTGCGTTTTTTTGCCAATAAATTTTTGATAAGATTCAAACATGGCTGGCAAATGACCTTTGTTCCACTTTGTATCAGTTTGATACCTCAGTCTTTTATAGTTGTGACTATTCCACCAAGAGATACGATCCACAGTGGCGAGTTCATAGTCGGGGAACTCATTCTTGAGAACCCATGCAGTTGGTAGTTGATAGGTGTTACCATACAACCACGCAAACCATAGACGCTCCTCGTCATTGTGTTCGTATCTTCGGTGGAGATAGTTTGTTAACCATACTGCTGGATCACAATCATCGAATTTCATCGACCATGCATACCAACGTATGAATTGCTCACGCCTTTCTTTAGTTGTTGAACGCAGGAAGGACATCAATGGTGACATCAAGTTGCATATAGTTAATCATATCACGAAGTTTATCAATATGCTTCTCTTGATCTTCAATCGCAAGTTCGTTCTTGTTCTTGAAGTAGAGAACAATGGCACCTTTCTTTTTCTTCACATTATACATACGGTGTGCAATGTAACCAAGAGCCACAGCGTGTTCTGCTTTAGAAGCAGTCGCATGAATCGCAGCAGTGCCTTTGAGTTCATACTTCTTGACTTTGTAATTGTTCAGATAATGATCGTCATAAGCAATTAGATTATCCTGATATTTAAGAGCATTCTGCTGAGTCTCAAAGTCATTCAGAATTGAACGAAAGATACCGCTCAACTTCTTCTTGTCTTCAGTAATTATAGAGAATCGCTCATAGATCAATTCACGAGCACTATCAACTGCCAATTGATCAGAAAGATCAATCCCTTCGCGAACCAAAAAGTTATTAATGTTTCGCTTAATGTCAGCATCTGTATTCGTCTTTCGAACAACAAAGTCTTCCTTGTTCTCAAGCATACCAAAAAGATCATAGTTTGAAAGACGAGTTTCCTTGTCAGCGCCAAACTCTGTCTCATTAATATACACGACAGGAATTTCTTTCAACTCTGTTCTTGATACTGCTTCGAGACGATTGTTGCCATTCAAAATTGTATATACAATTTTGCCTTTGACACGAGAGACAACGACAACAACTGGGTCTTTGAGAATCCATTCCCAAGCATCTTTCGGATTTTGATCAAATCGCGATCTAATTTTACGAACGAGGTTAGGGTCAATTTTTTCTTCACGAATCTGATTACGCTCATATCCGTAAACAACTTTGACGCACCCAAGAACAATTTTATATAAACCAGACTTGATTGCATCATGAATCCTTGTCACCGTTGCTTTATCTTCAGTGAATCGATCAGTAGGAACAATACCGTTCGAACGACCCTCAATCCAATCAACAACTAGTTGTTTGTGCTCAACAGTGAGCAGTGATTCATCAACACAATGAGCATTGTTTGATTTATTGTAGAATTTTTTCTTATTCCAAGACATGCCATAATGAAGACCAAACCACTCAATCGTCTGAGCAAGATCATCTTGAAAAGCATCGCCTTCGAACAATAAAAACTGTTCTACTCCTCCTTTATAGTAATCGTCCCAAAACTGAGGATTACTGATTGATGAAATATAATCTGGTTTATCAGTCTTTGATGACTTATAGCCAATATTCATCATTCCGCTTACGATATTGCGGTATCCATACACATAACACTTCTTCGATGTTAACATTTTTTTTTACCTCTTCAGCAAATAACATTATGCTATATTCGTTGCATCATATTCATCATATTGCGCAACACAGATATTATACATCAATCAATGACAAGAGTAAATGACAATTTTAAATAAAAATCTCACGAATTTCGTTAGGTGCATAAACTATTACACACCCACCTTTACCTTTGCGAGTTATGGCTTTTGTAATGATTGGATCTGAGAAATCATATATCCCATCAGCAAAATTGTTGCCATTGATCTTGAACATGCTCAGCGAGCATCCACTTTTCTGTTTTCCCAAGAATCGAAAGCCCATCGACTCATAGAATGCAACTGCTCCTGGCTCTGCTGAAACACGATAGTAACTGGTGCCAAGACCTTGTACGCGATCAAGAGAATCTTGTGTAAGTAATCTTGCAACACCTTTGCGACGATGTTTAGCAAATGTATGTAATAACTGCAGATTGAAAACATATGGGGATTTCTTAGAGCGAGATGTGATGATCGCGCCTGCCAGTTCCTTATCCGCCGCCTCCCAACATCCAATACAATAGTGCCATTGTTTTTGCATATCTGCTTTTGCGACAAAAGTCTTCGCAAAAGAATCTGCTTTGTCTTTGCTTATATGCCTAATAAATTCTTCGCGAGTAGTTTCACGCAGCGTCATGGAACTCACGTTTCTTCTCACCACGTTCTTTTGGATACTTAGTCTGAATCCAACCAAGATATTCGTTTATATTCCAAACGAATGCAGGAAATTTATAATTCTCTGCAGCAAGAATTTCTTTCACTGATGGACCGCCATTCAATGCAGCATCAATGAATTTCTCAACAAATCGAAACTGAGACTCAAGTTCATCACGATGAATAGTTGAGCGAAAACAACGAAACTCAATCGTACCAGTATGTTTCATACAATATGTGTTGATTGCGTATCTAAATGGTCGACCCATTGATACACCATCCTTTCCAGCAGCGTGCAGTTTGATAAAATGATTGAAGTCAGTCGTAAGATTGATAATGTTATCGCACATATAATCTGGCATCGGTCGACCGCCATCGTATTTCAAATACATTTTTGCATTATGGCACGACTTCATTTCAGGATGATCATAAAAACCATAACACGCATCAATTGTATCTTGTTGATTGACTTTGATATACGAGATCAATCTTTTGAGACTCTCAACATCATCTTTCAATCCTGGAACAAATACATGTATGTGACCGTGATTGACGCAAGATGTTGTTGGTTGATTACCATATTCAATAAACATCTCATACAGTCTCATCACGCGATCAATTTGCTCCTGCCAAGTCTTTGTTGGCATCATATTAATCTCGCCACCCATCCATGGCTCTTTGCCGAGTGGATCGCATGCACGAAACTCAAACGGTGGACGAAGATTTACAATGTCAGTTTCAGCGTATTCCCATTTACCGAGAGTCAAAGGAATACTCATACGGCGATCGATATCGCCCCATTCAATCTCAGAACCATATGTAAATGTTTCTTTATTGTACATGCTGTAAGTCCTTGGCATTTTCAATTTGAATCGCTTTCATATGAAGTGTACTATTCGAAAGAGTTACATACTGGTTCATCATCGATTCAGTTGAATGCGAAAGACCTGCACGAGAAGCAATATCTTTCGTTGATGTAATTATAACGCCATTGATCAAAGAAGTAAAGTATATTGGGCGCTTGCCATTGCGATAAAAACGAAGTGTCTTTTCTTTGTACAATTCAATCACTGCCATTGAAGAGTCTTTAAATTCTTCAAGTGGAGATTTATTTGCTTTGAGTGTATGAAGAATCAACTCTGAATCGTTACGAGTTTTGCAGTCATAGCCATAAAGATCTTTCCACTTTTCTGGCATCTCTTGACTTACGACACCATTATGTACAATTGCAAGACCTTCATCCCACAGTGGCTGATTGTAGTTAAGATCAGAGGTTGAATAGCGACAATGACCAATGAGATATAGATTACCATCTTCATTAATCATTTTTTCTAATGGATGTGCTTCAATAAACTTTCCTGCTGGAGTTGCAGAAATCAGTGTATGAATGCGGTTTTCATACACCCACGAAGCACCAGTTGCATGTAAGCCACGAATACTCGATTCGTGAAATACTTTCTCAACAGTTTCTAGATCTTTTGATCCAGGTTGTTCAAGATAAACACCAATGACTGAGCACATATCAAGCAAATAAATCCTCTAAAGTTGAAATGACTTCGTATGCTTTCGGATGGTATTTTTGAACCATTTCTTTTCCACCATTTTTCTCCAAATAGTCATACCATTCTTTTTCTTCCCACATTCCTTCGGAAATACCGTTCCAAAGACGTCGTTGGAGTTTATGTTCTTTGTTCTTTCGACGTGACTCAACATAATTAAATCGATGATCTTCATACTCTTTACTTCCTAATTCTAACATCTTTTCACGCAAATAGCAAACTAAACTAATTCGTTCAGCAATATCATCTTGTAGTACAATAGGTGTATTGCCGTGAATGTACTCATGATTATTTACTAACAACAGATCACCTGGACGTACATTCACAGCAATACGAACTTCTGGAAGAATCAAATAACCACCTGTAAAATTACCATTGTTTGATAATACCAGAAGATTGCTCAAACCATTCGAGAAGTCACCAGCATCGCGATGTGCTGCTGTACGAAAGGTTTTGTTTACTGTAATTGTGGTAAAGACAGTTTGTGGAACAAGGAATGCTGGATCAATTTTATCTGCAGCTTCACGCTGCGCAGCATGACGAATTGGAAGAAGTTCTTTAAAACCACGATCAAGCGTTTGTAGAAATGGAAACGACAATTGAAACTTATCGTAAGAGTTCTGTGTGTATGATGTTGCACGACCATACGGAATACGAGGATATCGATCGAACCAACCAGCAATACCAGAGAACACTACGTTTGCATATGTCGTATCTGAGATATAAGTTTCCTCTACTCCATGCGCTTCATCTTTACGTTCTTTGATTGAGAGTTTTACAACTTTTTTAAGCCACTTCTCAAAGTTAAACCCATCCTCTTTGACTTTTGCACTTAGCCAAACAAGACCACGAGAGGTTTCTTCATTCCCATATATTGCACGCAATGATTCAATTTCTTCTTTTACATTGACTTGAATAACAGAGTTCTCTGCTTGCTTTTTGAGATAGTCAATAGCACGCAATTGAAATTCAGTTACCCATTCGCGACCACCACACTTCTCACCTTTTGGTCCAGCAGCAAGACCACGGTTCTGTGTTTGTGTAGCGGCTTCACGCAATCCTGCATAAGCGGCATCTTGCTGTTTTTTGCTGAAATAGTTTTTGCGAAACTTGAATGCAATATTATTTTCGTTTTCGCTTTGGAAATAACAATCTGAGTCTTCATTGATAATGGTATCAAAATGAGATTCATCTAAAAATTGACCAAGTAAATGCTCACTGTCAACTTTTGATTTTGCTATAATTTTTTTGATCATGATTTCTCCCGTTCATGATATTATATATCGAGCAATACACAATGTCAAGTTGCAAATGAAAATGTGGGGGCAAGAACTGCCCCCACAAGAACCAGAACGGTTTGTTTCGCCAATATTAGGCGTTCATCGAAACACTGATTGCATTACGATAGAGGGTCTTGCGAGCGCGAGCAATCTGACCACGATCGAAATAATTTTCGAAAGCAGTCGAAGGATTGCCAAGGCGATACGCAAACACCTTCTCACCACGCGAGTTCGTCACGCGATTGGTGTATACAGAGATACCCTCATTGCGCGCACGATAAGCGAGGTCAGCAGCGTTGTCGACCTTGAACAATGAACGAACCTGTCGGCTAGTTACACTGTTGCCGTCAGACAAATAGCTGACAAACGAGTTAAGTGCAGTTGACATATAATATACCTTCACAAAATACCCCTTCAATAATATTACAAGATTGGGGCTTGCCTTGTAACATACCATTTATTATATACTAACAAATGGCAATAGTAAACTTTTGGTTTCCCAAAAGTTTGCATTCATCAGAGTATTACATCTGACGGATTTTCATCATCAAGCACAATCGCAAGAGTCTTGGCAACTCGATCGATGACTTGCTGCTCTGTCAATCCTGAACCCTGATGCTCTACCATATCCATTGGAGTCAGAGTCATTTCTTTCACTTTACGATTTTTAATCACGCGAACGATAAGATTGCCGTTTTTCGGATCATTGGTCGTTTCTACTTGAAAATCATCTTTCGGAGGAGCAGTTGCTTCCGCATCAACTTTTGTATACAGATCTAAGAACGATGTCTTGGTATCCGTGTCGAATCGATTCAGACACATCTCAATTGCCTTCAGACGATTGCCGAAAATAGAGAATGCCTTACTAATATGCACAAGGCGACGAGTCGAAATAATCTCATCAACCGCACCATCAGCAAAAGACTTGCGAATTACATCAGCCCATGTGATTAATCTTTCAATGAATACATCATCATTGATTCCAAGTTCAGCAAAATTCTTTTCAAGAATCTTGCGCTCGATCGCAGCAGAAGGATAATCCTGCTCAACAGTCACAGCGAAACGCTCGAGAAATGCTTCATTCAGCACATTGGTGCCAATAAATCGACCATCCTCGCTGCCCTTGCCCTTTGTGTTTGCAGTCGCAAGCACCGTAAAGCCACTCGCAGGATGCACAACCTCACCAGTCTTTTTGTCAAAGTATGGCTTGCCTTCGAGGATTGGCTGCAAGCACAGAATATCCTCGGTGCCAAGATCACACTCATCGAGCAGAAGCACAGCACCACGACGCATCGCAGTCAGCACAGGACCTTCGCGGCGAACAGTGCTGCCATCAATCAATTCATATGAACCAATTAGATCAGACTCATCAGTGCGCTTGGTGATATTTACACGAACCAACTCACGCTTGAGCGCAGAACAAACCTGCTCGATCATCATCGTCTTGCCATTACCAGAAAGACCAGTAATGTAAATCGGATAGAAGATTTTAGAATTAATGATGTTCTTCAGATCAGTATAAAATCCGAACGGAACATAGGTGCTGCTCTTTTGCGGCACAAACGATTCAGTGACGTTTTGTGCTCGACGAGATGCGAGATTGATGACCTGCGCAACAGGAGCCATCGCAACCGCAGAAACAGATTGCTGCGGGACAATGCGAGGAGTTACATTACTCTTCGGAACAATATTGAATGTATTTCGTGCAACCTTGCGCTCACGAAGAATAAAGTATGGAAAATGTTTCACTCTATTCTTTTCGAGAAACTCATTCAGTTCCTTGAGAGAAATATTGTCTTTGTCGAAATGCGCATGCAACTTTTCAAGCAAACGCATCTGATCGTCCAGAGAATAGTTTGGTTTTCTCATTTCTGTATCACTCACTATTACATTACAAAATTAAACTGGAACCAAACGAAACTTTTCAGTCTCATTTGAGTCACCACCATAGGGGATAAAACGAAGTTCATCACCCTCAATTTCAACAGCGAACGCACCATTAGGAGTTTCACTGCGATAGATACCAGCGTTTTCAGTAAACTGAAGCAACGCCACCGTTTCAAGATCAGTAGGAAATTTCATCATACAACCATTATCGCTGAAATTCAGATGAAAAGCAAGGGTAAAAATTCTATAAGAATCAATAACTTACGCAACAGCCTTCAAACCAGCTGAGATTTCCTCGGCAAACTGCGTCACAAGAGCACGACTAGTTTTCTTGCTGCTTACAGATCTGGAGAATTCATTTGCCATCTTACTTTTGGTCATTGTACTATTGATTTGAATTTTATCTTCGGTGATCGCAATTGTTGCAGACTGAATATAAAAGTATTTGTCATACCCAAGATTACTTATAGCAATAAATTTACCTTCGCGAAATTGTTTTCGCAATTCACGACCTTTTATATGATCAATTGATTTAGAATACTCAAGACCATTTATTACACGACCAACATCATGTTTGGTTGCGAGATAGAAACCAAGATGTTTGCATCCAGTCACATCACGAACCAATTGAGTTACACAAGCCTGAAGATTTCCATCTACAAGAATCTTTTTTCTGGACTTTTTGTCAACCAAGTAAATACTAGCATTGCGAGACCAAGGCAATAAAATACCTTCGTTACCCTCACCATCAGTCAGATAGATAACATTTACAACATCTAACTTATACTTAGCACGAAAATTCTTGATCATCTCACGAGAGGCAAGTAGAGTGTGTTGAAATGGAGTTCCATTCAAACCAAAACCAGAATGTTCCCAATTGAAATCGAATGATCCATAATCCCTATCACAACTTTCATCATTACGATGTCCACGCATATATTCATTCATAACAATGCAAAGATTGCTGAACGAACGACGATAGTCCACAGACGACAAAGTTGAACCGATCAAGTGTTTGAGGTGAAAATCAGCTGAATCAATCGAACCATAATGACCTTCATTCACTGTCGAATTAGTAAACTTTTCTTTGCTGTGATATGCTTGCGGACCAGTGGATTTATATGTATCATTGGTAAATCCATATACATCAAACGGAATCTTCGCAAGACGGCAGAACGAAACAAGTACGAGACATTGCTCAATTGTATTGCGCAGAATATCAGACATCGAACCAGACATGTCAACGTACATGATCATGCCGTGACTCTTGCCCTTTGGAATCACTGAAATCTTTTTGAAGAGATCATTGCTGAAACGATACTTGTGCAACACATTCATATTCAGTTCACCAGTCTTGGCGGTCTGAGTCCGAGCATAATCTGATGCTTTCTTTCGCATCTCAAACTCTTTGAGAATATGCACGATGAATTTTTTATTGTTTTTGTTAAACTTGCGCACGCACTTTTCAGCAACAGTCTTATACGAGATACCATGGTGACCATAATATCGATCTTTGTCGCTGATCTGTGTTTTTATCCACATTTCAAGATCATTCATTACAATATTATTTTGCAGAATAATCTTCGAAAGATTGGCTTCAGGCAACTCGAGCATGTATACTTCGCCAGTGGCATTGATCAATTCTTGTTCGCGCTCACGAAAACTTCGATCAGTGACTGATTCAGGATCATCATCCTCTTCTTCTAAGGTTTCATCATCGTCTGAGGTTTCATCATCGTTCGAACCACTCTGTGAACCATTTTCTGATTCATCATCGTTTTCACCATTGTTTTTAGTTTCAGAATCGTCGCTGTCGAAATCGTCTGATTCTTCATCAAGATCAGATTCTTCATCAGAGTCTTCTTCTTCTTCGAAGTCATCGAATTCAGAGGAATCTTTCTCTCGCTGATTTTCAATTTCTTCTCGCAGATCATTCATATTGTTGATCTGATTTTCTTGCTGCTCCTCTTTTTGTTGCTTAGTGTATGCAAAAATTCGACGTGCAACATCAACAACATCATCCCATGTTTCAGCATTGTCGATATCAACAAGAAATTGTCGCTCATCATCATTGAATGCAACAGGGATATGCGCACCCAACTTGTAGCGAATGTTGATTCGATCGATCAGATTCATTTTCTTGACATTTATGTTCTTGATGCCAAAAAAGTCTTTGTCGTACAAGTTTTTGTACGCAGCAGCAAATGATTTCGAAAGTCCAGGAAACTTGCGCTTGATAAGTTTCTCAATGCGTGCATCCTCGACGACATTCAAGAAATCCTTGAACTTGCCGAGTGGTTTGCCATCTTCATCATGAAGAGCAGAGTGCCAGCCTTGCGCTGGCGTATTCAACGCATGACCGACTTCGTGACCCATGAGAAGATCATAAAGGTTGCCATCCATATCTTTCCAGACAGGACAGACTAGTGTGCGTGATTTCAGATCGAAATATGCGGTCTTGACTTTTTGGTGTGAGACCGTGATATTCTCAGTCGCCAAAAGTTTGGCGAGCATAGACTTGGAAGTTTGAATACTCATATTCATACAACCATTATCCTATAAATTATGTATTAAGTAAAGTGAAAAAACCTTAACAAAATCAATAACTTACGTCAGTTAACAGAATATACAAACTTTTCAGGTAGATTTTTCTTATCTACTGTAATCATGGGCTGATTCTCTGGTAGATTTATTGGTGCTTGTTCATTTTCCTGTTGCTGAACAAAAGCTCGCATTCTTTTTACATTTTTCTTAACTTTTCGTTTTGCTTGATCAAGTTTGATTGGACTGACTTTATCAGTATATACAATCCCATCTAAGTGATCAATTTCATGTTGAACACAAACCGCTGTAAGTCCATCGAACTCTTGTACAATCTCTTGACCATACATTGCTTGAAATTTTACTTTTATATGATTGTGGCGTGGAACTTTTAAATATAATCCAGGATAAGACAAACATCCCTCTTGATATGTTGCTGGTGTAAGTCCATGATCTATAATCTCTGGATTAAATAATGTCCAAATCTCATTGCCCATGTTTATAACACAAACGCGATGTTTAAGTCCAACTTGATTGGCAGACAAACCGATGCCACCATAATGCTTTAGAGTTTCAGCAAGCGAGTATGCTAATGATTCGCATTCTTTGGGTTCATGATCTTTATGATTCCATGTAATGGTTGGTTCGCGAAGAATTGAATCATAAAAATCTACCAATTTGAAAATTTCGTATTCAATTAAATTACCTTTATGATATTTTATCCTTTTTGACATTTAGTTCACCATCTGTGAGAAATTTTTAATTTTACCGAATCGTATTGTGTGTTTAAACTTGTCTATCATTTGATCTGATTTATGTGTGATGACAAACACATTCGTGCCTTCATTCATAATATTTATCAGCTTCATAAATTCTTCAGTACCATTAATGTCAAGAGAACCATCAAAGACCTCGTCAAAAATTAATAGATTCGTATTCACACTGTTCTTTAATTTGGCGACCGACCTCCAGGTAAACAACAATGCAAGATCAATACGTTTCTTTTCACCTTCTGAGAAATTATCATAACTGAAATCATCTCGGTGACGAGACTTGATGGTCTCTTTGAACTCCTCGTCAATATTAAAATTAACGAAGAAATCCATCGCAGCCAAGTATTTGTTTACCAATTTGTTTATAATTGGTACATACTGCTTAATGATTTTCGACTTAATCCCGCCATCTTTAAGCAGCTGCGCGACAATATCGTAATTCTGTGTTTGTTCAGATACTTCTTTTCGTTTTTCGTTATGAATATGCAAATCAGTCAATAGAGTTTTACTCTGAGCCTTGAACTCTTCACTCATTGCTGGTTTGCTCTCTATTTCTCCAATCTCCGCTTCAAGTTTCTTAATATATTTTCTGATCTGGTTGCGAGAAGTATTAACACTAACAAGATCTTGTTCAAGAGATTTGAGTTCTTTTTGGATTGTTTTGATGGTATTGATTCGCTGTAGAACGGCATCACTTTCCTCCTTGAGTTTGTTTAATCCATCAGTAAGTTCTGTAATTTTATTATTACAAGTATGCACTTTCTCTTCTTTATTATTAATCGCTTGGTCACAAGTTGGACATGTAGAATTTTTAGAATAAAATTCAATATCCTTTTCAAGTTTCTGAATATTATTCTCGATCTTTGCCTCTAAATTGTTTATCTTTTGAAAACGTTTGGCAGTAAATTCTTCATCGGAAGTTTGAGCGACAAATTTATCTATTTCAGATTCTTTTGCCAATGCTGATGCCTCTAGTTCAGAAAGCGTCGTTGTATTTTCTATTATCTCTTGTTTCTTTGCATCAATTATATCTTTAGTATTTCTTTTAAGTTCATCTAAATGTCTTTTATGAAGTTCAATTTTACCTTTTGTAGCATCTATTAGTATTTTAAGATTACTCGCCTGATCTTTTAAAGTATGGAGTTTATTCTTTACAATAATATTCATCGATGAGAATATTTGTATGTCAAGTAGATCTTCAATAACAGCTCTTCGATCAGAGGCTGATAGTTGCATAAATGGAGTGAAATTAGTAGATCCTAGAATAACGATCTGTGTAAATGATTTGTAGTTCATTTTAAGAATAACTTTTTCAAGATACTCTTGGTAATCCTTGGATTTAGCATCTTGATTTAACATATCGCCATCTACATATATTTCAAATGTATTTGGACGAATACCACGAACAATTTTATATCTTGTTTTACCAACATCGAATTCAATCTCAACCGTGCAATCTTTTTCATTGATTGAGTTTACAAGTTGAGGTTTATTGATATTTCGAAATGGCTTACCAAACAATGCAAATGTGATTGCATCTAGGAATGTAGATTTTCCTGCACCATTCTCACCTACAATCAATGTGGTTAAATGTTCACCGAGTCGAATTTCAGTAAACAAATTACCAGTTGAAAGAAAGTTTTTATATCTAACTGTTTTAAAAAATATCAAACTGACTCCATAGAGATGGCTTCGCTGTACACATCGCGCAAGACAGCTTTTATTTTATCTGATTCTACTGGCAATGTCAACCCATCAACATACTTGTTTAATATTGTAATCGTGTCCTCTGCTTGGTCTACATCCATCTCTACATTGGCTGTGAGCTCTGAGAAATCTTCCACAACTGAAACTTCTAGTGGTGCTACTTTGGTAATAGTGTCAATCAAAGTATCAAACAAAAAAGAATTATTTCGTTTTTCAACAACAATTTTAAGATACTTTCCACTCAGATGCGAATAGTCAGTATTCACAATATCATTATAGAATAGATTATCATCATTGTAATGTATCTTATAAAACATTTTATTTGGGTTCAAAATAAATGTTAACTCGCGAGTTTCTGTGTCGAAGATATGAAAGCCACGTTCATCGTTATAATCTAACCATGTAATTTCACCAGGAGTGCCCACATAAACAATATGTCCATCACTGCTTTTGTGATGATAATGCCCACTTAACACAAGATCATATTTCTGTAAAATACTTGCATTCATACCCTCATGACTGATATTCATTTTATCCATTTTATAGCCAGCAAGTTCATAATGACCAAAATTAATTTGATTCTCGCTGCGCTTGATGAAATCCATTATTTCTAGTTCATTGTCTTTGCATATCCACGGAATGATATCGATTCCCATCCAAGTAGATGGCTTGTCATAAAGAATTAAATGTTTTTCATATTCTCTTAGAAGCAGATTAGGTGAATTAACTTCGAGAGTGTTCTTGAAAAAAATATCATGATTGCCAAGTAGAACACGACACTCAATATTGTGTTTGACTAACTGATCAAAAAAGTAACGACGGCAAAGAGCGAGAGACTGAAAAGAGATATATTTCCTACGATCAAATAAATCACCCAACTGAAAGATAGTAGTAATACCATGCTTTACCAAATAAGGAAAAAAGGTATTCAAATAAAAATCTTTGTAGTAGTTATGAAAGGCAATGCTATCACCTCTCATACCAAAATGTGTATCGCCAAGGATAGCAATCTTCACTTTACAACTTCCTCATCTACAAACTTCTCAATACCAGCCTTCTTGGCTTTCTTAGCCTTGCGAGCATTTTCCCAATTATCAATGAACTCTGAGATATTATCATAGAGTTCGAATTGTCTAAACGTGCCGTCTTCATTTTCATTTAATTCATATTCATCTAGAACGCCAGCTGTTTGTGTCGACTTATATTTAATATAAAGTTGTTTCTTTTCCTTTTGAATGCGTCTCAAAAATGCATAAAAAACTATTTGTGTGAAATATGCAAATGGATTATTTGATTTGGCAGGATCAAAATTTTCTACATACATGACGCAATTTTCAATTGCATCTGCAATCATTTCATCTCTAAAGGTATATGAAATAAAATTTGGTTTATGCGAAAGATTCTCTGCGATCTTCATAAAGCACTCAGCAACATATCGAGGGATTTGTGGTTTAGGTTTACTCTCTCGTTTGGCTTTTCTAATTGCTTGACGATATTTTGTCATTTCTTTGACAAAATCTTTATTGTTTATATAATGATTTTTTGCCATAAATTAGTGTACTGGTTTATCCTTTTTAGTTTTCAATGCTTCTAAGATTGAGACTACATTCTCATGAGTTTCCATATGTTCTTTAATCATTTCTCTTCTCTTTTTCAAGGTTTCTTGAAATTTAGATTGATTATTATAGAAAAAATCGCTGACGAATTCGTATTGCTCATAAAATTCTGCGCGGACTGGAGTGCAAAACATCACATCATCTAATGGAAATTCTACTTCACGTAGTTGTATAATCGATTGTGGTAAGTATTCCTGCAATGCAAGAGTTTGTCTCCCCTCTTCAAATGCAGTTTCAATCTCAACTCTCAGTGGCATCTCAATCAGAATACACTCTTCCTTATATGTTACCCATCCAACTAAATCATCAGGCAAATTTTTAAATCGTACGAACTTTAATTCTCTTTCTTCTGACATTAATTTATCCTTACATTGTTTGTAGTGAATGGAAATTTTTCTTCGCTGTATATCTTCACTCTTTCTTCATAATGTTTCAATGTAAAATTTATATAAGGTCCATACCTAAGATCATCTGCTAAATCGTAGAGTGTCGCTGCATCTTTGTTATCTCCTAAACGTAATACGCGACCAATTGATTGCAGCGAGCGTATCTTACTCTTTGTTGGAGAAGAGAACACTATATTATGTAGGTTGCGAATGTTCACGCCTGTCGAGAAAGTGCCATAACTCGCCACAATGATTGCGTCGTTTTCTTGTTCAGTAATATGCCTCACTGCTTCACGATCCTCTGCCTCAACTCCACCATGGATAAAAAATACTTTACGACTATTTGCTTTTTCACCTATCAGATCATATAATATCTTACCATGTTTTTCGACATAAGTAAATAAAATTAAACTATTTCCTTTAAGATTTATTGCAAGATCTCGTATAAAATTATTTCGACCTTCATGCTGTGTTAAAAAATTCATCTCATCAGGATAAGTAAATCCTTTGATCGCTTTACACACTGCGTCAGGATATTTCAATACAATACATTTGATACTGAAATTCGCTAATTGTTTGCGTTCAATTAACTCTTTTGTAGAGATGGCTTTAAACACAGGTCCGAATAATCCTTCTAAAACCAACTTATTGACTTTACTGTCATCCAGTGTTCCTGTTGTACCAATACGCACATCACAATTGATTAGTTTAGTCATAATACTTGTCAATGACTTTGCTTTAAATGTGTGCGCCTCGTCACCAATAATGAAGTCAAATTGCGAGAAGTATTTTTTGGGCATGTCGTATATACTTTGCCACGTAGAGATAATTAAATCACTGTTTGGAATCTTTGTTTCACCACCAAATATTTTTTGACAATGTTTCTCCACATCCCAACCATTACTGCTCGAGTAATTTTGAAAATCAGAGTGCATTTGTGTTACAAGGTTGATTGTCGGCACGATAAGCAATCCTCGTTTCTTACCTGTGCTCAGTAACTGACGAATCATCATATAAATGATGAGCGACTTTCCACTCGCAGTGGGCGAGACAAGCACTGTTCTTTTTTTAGTAAGACCTACACTTGACGCAAGATATTGATAGTCTCGTGGCTCTATGGGAAGTGAGAGTGCACTTGCTAGGTTTTTTGTATCGATTGGATGAAGTTCTGTCTCTTCATCAATCACTTCAAACGAATAATTTTTTTGTTTACAAAAAACCTTTATGTAACTAATTAGTCCAGTATAAATTTGTTTCGTGCGTAAGTTGAGCAGACGTATCTTTCCGTCCCAGTGTCGATTACGAAACGCTGGACTGAATTGATACCCAGGAGTCGAAAATGTAAAAAATTCAGACATCTCTTGAAGTATCGAATCTTCTGCATGAACCTGTACATATATGTTGTCAACCTTTTCAATCGCAACGTGATCGATCATCTAGCACCTTGAATAAATTTCTCCCAGCCCATATATTCTTTTAATTGCCACGTTCGATTGTTTAGTTCCTTCATAACGTTTGTACAAAATGAAGACGCCTCCTCATGATAGGCTTTCTTGCGTTTAAGTTTTGATAAATCCTCATCACCATCCAAATAAACTTGAATATCAGATTTAAGTGTAAATCGAAACGGCTCCCAACCAAGTTCTGTCAATTCTTTTTGATCAAGTTTACCTGTATAATACATCCACTTCAATCGCTTGAGTTTGTCTAGTTCTAATCCTACTCTTTTTGCAGCAAGATTATGTACTGACAAATATTTGTTATATTTGTTATGAATAAGGGGAATACGCAAGATTTCTTTTCCAGGCTCTGTAATATCTACTTCAGAGTCTTTTTCCCATTGCGCCATGAGTTCTTCAAGAGGAGGAGTTTCAATTTTCATATATGAATAGAAATGAGTACAATGATTGTATCATACTATATTTCATGAATGAAGACAAGTTACAAAAAAGGTTGACTAATTGTATTTTTGTCGATATAATAAGTATGTCTACGTTCTAAAGATACTCTATATAACTAGACTATAATAATTCGATATCGTAATATGAAAATCTAAACGATGCATTGCTTGTAATAACACCTTCGGCATTTGATCCGACGTTAAACGAAAGTGATGACAAGTAAGTTGGAAAAATATCATGAAACTTAACACGAATTCTTGGATTGTTTTTGTTTGAATAAATTGTAAGAATTCCATCTGTATATACGGCAGGTCGACGATTATTCATTAAACTCTGCATATAAGAAGACTTTGTTACTTTTGCTAAATCAACATATTCTTTAAAGTCGGTAGGAAATGTTGCAGCGCGAATCCAATTATGAATTTCTAACCAAGAACTTAACGTTTCATTTACAAGAAATGTTGTGCTAAAGGCATCATAAACTGCTTTTTCTCCTGGCACAAATAAATCAATAAATGGTGTAAAGCGTTGAATTTCAGTCAATGAAATTCCAGGAATAGATGCATCTTGACAAAAATATGTGACGTCAGGTAATCGATCAAAGATCATCTGAAACTTATGCGGTTGAAGAAAATCTGTATTAATTGGATTTCGTGTTAATGCTGTCATCTAATAGTTTCCGTAGATCGATGGTTTTTTCTCTCTCAATTAAATCAATAATAAAGTTTGTTAACTCGATTTCTTTCTTGATAAAGAATAGTTTTTTGTTTAATTCTTCTAATCGCTCAGAGTAATATTTCAATTCCTGCTTTTTTTGTTTGCGCAGATCTTTCAAGTCTGATAAAAGAATTATCTTAGCCATATTATATTTAGGGAAAGAAAAAGGGGTGGATCCTTTCGAATCCACCCCCGAGTCACTTTGCCTTGTTATTATTATAAGTTTGGCAAACTATTACTGGTTGATATTCAACACGACGAACTTACGATAGTATACGTTTGTTCCGTTCGATAGAGTACCATTACCTGCCGCTGTTGCGAATGGATTTGCTACGAGACCATAACGTGTCTTGAAGCCAACCTTTGGCTGGTATGTTGTTGGATCAACTGCACGTACCATCTGGAGTGGAACGTATGGGCAGTAGAACAATCCAGCGTCATAAGGAGTTACTCCCTTATAACCTACCACAACATAATCTGCACCGCTGACAGAATATGGATCAACATAGACTTTGATGCGTCCGAAGAGCACACCAGCGAATGTGTTGCCTGTATCGTCAACTACGAGATTCGTGTTGTTTGATAGTGCTGAGTTGTAATCGAGAAGACCAGTCATTGCGAGGGCTGATGCAACGTCTGTGGAGACGATGACCATGTTGCCCTTGCCGCGACGGGTGTCTTTTGCGATTTTATTAGCTGCTTGTTCGATGCGGAAAAGAAGTGACTTATACTTCTCTGCCTGCCAACGACCAGAGGTGCCACCTGCTGCATCAGATACTGTCGAACTTGATAGGTTGACAACATTTGATGTCACGCCAGTGATACCGACATTTGCAGTTGCATAGATCGTACGAACAACTTCGCGGTTGATTTCAGCAAGAATTTCAGTTGACAAAATATTTGTCAATTCTGTTTCTGCGTCGAGACCGTGAACTGCCTTTAGATCCTGGGCTAGTTCGAGCGTGTAAGCTGCTTGCAAGCCACGTGAATTGGCTGTAACAGCAACGCGATCGATTTGGAAGCCCATACGAGCAAGTGTTGCATCTTCAGCAAAAGCTGTTGTAAAGCCAATACCCGTATTTGCAAGACCGAACACTGCAGAATTTGCATCACCTGGATTTACAGATGTGCTAAATGCTGTTGATGTTCCGTTACCTGAATGAGTATTTGCTTCGTTGAAGAGAGCTTCACCAGCGCGAGCTGAATCTGATGCAAATGTTGAGCGCATAGCAAAGATAAGTCCTGTTGGACCTGTCATTGGCTGCACGCCGCAGATGTCATAAGCCATTAGATTTGGAAGAGCACGACGAACTAGACCAATAAGAACTGGATCAAATCCTGTGATTCCTGCGTTTGTTGCACCTGAGAGACCAGAGATTCCTGCAACGCCCATGGAATTTGCTGGAGCAGCTTCCCATAGGTTTTGCATTGATCGTGTCTCTTCCATAAGAGCACGTTCCTGATTTTCTAGAACGAGTGCAGTAACTGCGCGCTTGTAAGGGTCGCTGATTGCTGGGAGTTCTGGGTGATCAAGAACTGGTGCCCACTTTTTTGCATATGTTTCGTTAATATACATTTAGTGTTTCCTCAGTTATTAGGCTTTTGGAGCCGTTTTTGATATTGATTGAACATATCGACTCATAATATTATTTGTAATTTCTACTTCTGGTTCTTCATTAAGAGCGACTCTTTGAAGTTCCTTTACCTCACTTTTCACTTGTACTTTAGTCGGGAAGTAGTTCTCGCGTAATACAGCGAGTTTTTCTTCATAATCACCTTCTGTGGTGAACTCCACACCCTCTGCGAGTGCCTTCATTTTCTCTGCTTGAACTGCTGTGAGTCCAGAGCAGAATGATTCTGTGACAATTGCTTTCTGAACAAAGTTAAGTTGCTCTTGAAGAGAAGCAATTGTTGCGGTCTGATCTGCAACATGTTTATGTACATTCTCTACATACTCAGCTGCTGATTCAAGTTCAGATGCAAGTGTTTCTGCAACATCAACTTTTTCTTCAGGAATCTCGATGTAGTGCTCTTGGAACAATGCACGTAAACCAGAGATAAAGTCTTCAGCGAGCTCAGCACGTAGACCTGTTTCGACAGCAACTTTATTCTCTTGCATCCATTGTTCAACAACATAGTTGAGATATTCATCAACTTGCTCTGTCAATTCGTCTTTAATTTCCTCATATGCCTGTCCTAGAACTTGGTCATTTGAAGCAACAAGCTCTTCTAGAATTTTTTCGACACGAGATGATACAGCTGCTTCGAAGATAAGTGTGGCTTTGGCGCGGAATTCTTCAGAGAGTGATTCGCCATTAAACAGCGCATCTACATCCTCTCTCATATTGCCTTGGAACTGCTTGACCGTTTCTTTAATTGCAATCATTCTTTGCTCACGAATTTGCTCTTCGGTGAGTTCAGCTGTTTTATCTTCAGCTTCTTCATCATCTTGCATATTTTGATCAGATTGCTGAGGCATTTGCTGAGGCTTTTGCTGAGGCATTTGCTGAGGCTTTTGCTGAGGCTTTTGCTGAGGCTTGAGCCGACCTTGTGGGTTCTTTCCACTTTCGCTGAGATTTTCATTCTCATTGAATGTCTCATTTGCTTCCTCTTGATTTTCTATGTCGTTCATATTCGAATCCTCAGTGCTTTCATTTGTTGTTTTACCACGAAATAAATTTAATGCCCCTTTGGCTAAATCATAAACCGCTTGTCCAGCGGCGCCAGCTTTGGCAGCGTCTCCAAAATCTTGACCAGTTAATGCGCCGCCAATACCTGTTCGGAGACCAGTACGACCAGCCCTTTGTGCAAAATCAATAAATGCATTTCCAAGACCATATTTATCATTTCGTTGATTTGAACTTGTAGTTTGATTTGCGCTAGAGGAATCTGCAGAAGCACCTCCACCAGAGGAAGAATCGGATCTAGATCTACCTCTTCTATCAATTGGATCTGAATGCCAATCCTCTAAACTGTTATATCTACCTTGAGGTCTTGCAGCGCCATCATTTCCCTGTTGACCTGCTGTTTGCTCTGGTGGACCTGATCCTGCAGGATCAGGTCGACCTGATCCTGTACCTGAACCGCCAGCACCAGTGTTGGTAGCGCCAGCACCAGTGTTGTCAGCACCAAAGTTCAGACCCTGCTGAACTAACGTTAGCATTCTATTAGCATCAGCACCAAGATTTGTACTAGCAGCTGAACCACCATCACTCTGCGCCTGGTACGCGACTGGTTGTGTAACTGGTCCTGAACCACCAGCTGGTTTTGAACCACCAGCTGGTTTTGAACCACTGCCATCAGATCCACCAGCACCCATTCTATTAACAGCAGCAAGAGCTTGCTTAAAATCAGCATCTAATTTTAAATTGCTTTCTTTAGTTTTACCAAGGCGTTCTCTCATTTTATATGCATAATCTGCGCCAACATTAGGATCAACTCCGAAACCTGCAGCTAGTTGTGCACCAGATCTACGAATTGATGCTCCTGTTTTGCCATAGCGATCTTCATCACTCATTTCAGATGGTGCTTGAAATTTGGTTCCTGTCCAGAATTTGCCTTTATTTGCACCAGTTCCCCTTTCGCCATACTTCGGTGTTGCCACTGGTGCTGCCGCTGATGTTGCTGTCGTTGCAGCAGCGTTTGTTGCAGCAGCATTTAATGTTGCTGTCGTTGCAGCAGCATCTGTTTTAGCGCGTCGACGACGTGGACCACCCCTTTCAAATAAGTTTACAACGTATTCAGCTTGATCCTCTGATAATGAATTAATAAACTGATCTAGTTGCTCTTCATTTAATGTTGACAGTTGTTGAATGATATCTGTTTCTTCAGCAGCCATTCTATTTACTCCTCTTAATCGATCTTTGTTAGCGTTAATATCTCTCATGAAATTTCTAACTGAGTCTGGATCTTCATCGTCGTTGTCTTGATTTCTATTTTGTGCCACGCGTGTTTGTATATTCTCAGAATCATCTTGAACATTTTGATTAGATTGCTGAGGCTTTTCTCGTTTTTGTGCAGCTTGATTAAGTGCTGTTGAAGCGACGCTACCAGCAAGATCTGATCCTGTTCTTTGACCAACTGCTCCACCTGCTGCACTTGTAATATTTCCAACAACTGCATCTCTCACACTGCCGCCTTGCAGTTTAGCAGAAGCAACATCGCGTGCAAGATTACCTACAAGCTCTGACCCTGTTGCTTTTGCAATACTGCCACCAATTCCTCCAGTCACTCCACCAATCGCACCAGATTTGGCTCCTGATTTTAAGCCTGCTGAAAAACTACCGCCTGACAATTTACTTTGAACACCACCCTGAATTGCTCCCGATATGCTTTGTTGAACAACATTTTTCGCCAAGGTTTTTAAACCTGCTTTCAAACCTGCTTTTGCGACACCACTAGCAGCGGCACCACCAGCGCCACCAGCTGCTGCACCAGCAAAACCTAATTTTCCAGCAATTGCACCACCAATTCCAGGTAAAAGAAATCCAGCCGCAATTGGTGCTAATTTCTTTAAAATTTTTCCAATACTTCTTTTCTTTTTAAGGACCCATTGTCCACGTTTAAATTTCCATTTCTTACCCTTGGGTGGAGGTTCTGTTGGTTTTGGAGGGCGTCCTGTATTCGGAGCTGGTGTCGGAGCTGGTGTCGGAGCTGGTGCAGAGGCGTTAACATTACCATCAGATCCACCACCAATACTTGAATTTTCATTATCACGTGCTGCTAATTCAGCAGGATCAGTTTCTTCATCTAAAGATGCAAGTTGAATTGTGTATACTATTTCCTCTTCATTTAATCTTTCAAAAAATTTAACTAGTTCTTCATCGGATTGTGATTCAATAAAATCTTCTAGTTGATCTGCGTCCTCTTCCAACTGCATGAATTCATCTTCAGTAAATTCTCGTTGTTTAAAATCATTAATAATCGCTTCAATGAGTAATTCTTTTGCTCCATCTTCACCATATTGTTCAATTAAATTTTCCATTAAATTATTTGATTTCTCAGGCTCTTCAGATTCAGAATTTTCCTCTGACTCTTCATCCTCGGTTGGAAGTTTCTTAATTTCTTCTGCTGGAGCTCCAGGACGACCTGGTTTTGGTGTTGCATTTATTGATTGTGCACTCATTAAACCTGGAGACACAACATCTCCAGTCATCATTTCACCACCTAAATCATTGTGTTGTATAGCAGCCATGCGAATAGGCTCTTTGCCAGCATTCGCCAATGACGCTGCAAGAATTTCAGCTGCCGACTCGTGTAATGTTTTATGAGCCATGAAAATTATCCGTTAAATGGTAATATATTTATAAAAGTTATAATCTCGATAAAAAGTTTTCAAATATTTTCAAGGAGATATCGTCTAATTGCTTCTGTTTTGCAGTCTTTATTTGATTATAATATTCATTTACATTAAATTCCTTCACAAAACCATTGTCCCAGACCCACTCTTTACCTTCCATAATGCCTTGAACAAAAGCACCTGGAGCTGATGGATCAGCTACGATATCAGCTGCAGTTGCAAGGTAAAAGTCTGGTTGTACGATATTGACTCCATCGATCATTTTAAGAGAGCCCATACCACGCGAGGATACACCAAGAGTAGCACCAGCCTCCATAAGATTCTTAGCAATTTTACCCATTGGAGTTTCAAGAACTTTTGCTTTACCCTCGAATACATTACCATTGCGCGAAATATTGGTAATCATATGAGAGACGCGCTCTAGATTAATGGTTGGTGATTCTGGATGTCCAAGTTCACCAAAAGCTCGATTCTTATCGACGTATTCTCTCATGTAACGATTGACTTCGTTTTCAAGTACCGCAACAGGATATGAACGTCCGTTTCGATTCTTTGTTTCGGCGACAAGGAATGGACCTTGAATGTATAAAGTCTTAACACCGTTTTTCTCTTCAGTGATGACTTTAATTTCTTCGACTGTTTCTGTAATAAGTTTCATTTTTTGTTTCCTATACTCCGAGAGCTGCTCGTCTTCTCATTGATCTTCGTCTTTTCATAAGAGCTCGAGCCATTTTTGCTTTTCTTTTAATTTTGCCACGACGTTGGCCACGTTTGCGACGAATTCTTTCTTGCATTGACATGCGCTTGAGTTTACCACCACGAATCGTATATCCTTTTACAGCAGAGACTCTTCTACGTCTTTGCACTTTACCCTTTCTTATACGAACTCTGACAACATTTGTGCGACCTTGACGCATTATATTGCGATTTGCTTCGCTTAATGATTCTGAATTTTCTGTAACCTCTTCATGTAATCCATAATGTGCTTGACGTAAGTCTTCAGCATCTGAAGCCATGGCCATGTCTGAACTAATTTCTCCACGCTCTAAACGTCCTTGCAAATGCGCAGCTCTACGTTCTGCTTCTTCTTGTTGATCTGGTGTTAATTTGGAAGGAGGAATTAAATTAAATTGTTGTTGTTTTTCCGTTGGTACATTTTGCGCAATAGCACGACCAGAGCGTAATGGTGAATGATTCGCATCAAAGGGGACAAAACCTTTGATAACACCTTTTGTACCAAGATTACGCATGAAGTTTTTAAGTTTTTCTCTATTTTCTTTTTTGCCTTCCTCTATCGCAATTAATGTTTTATATAAGTTTAATTTATGTGTAGCAATTTCATTTATTAATAAAAATATTTCTTCTTTTATATCTTCACGACTTCTATAATTTTTTAATTCTCGAGTCTTAACGATGCGTGGATTTAACGCTTGCATTGTCTTAATACGTTTTTCATCTTCATGATTAAATGGTTCATCTTTATCATTTTCTTCATCATCTACATTCGTATCTAATTCAGAATTATCTTTTTGAGTTGAAATTTTTGCAGGTTGCTCAGCTAAAACTTTACCTAAAACATCACGTGATACAGCGTTAGCCAAATCAACACTAGTATCCGTTGGTTTTATACCAAGTTTTCTTTTTTGTTCCATCTCTTTTTGCATAATCGATCTTTTTTGATTTGCACCTTGCCTCTGCTTAAAATCGGAATCGCCGCGATCTTCGAATTTTTCTTGATCAACATTCATTGAATTGTCTCAGTAAATTTTTTTATTTTATTAAATGATTCTTTACTTTCAAGTATCATATCATTAAGTCGTATTTTATTTTGTTCATTTAACATTGAGTACAATATTTCAATTTTTTTAAATACATCTTTTTCTATATTAATTTCTTCGCCAGTGGCAAATAAAACAGGCACAACGTCTTCTTTTAAAAACCCTGCAGCTGCTGTTTGACTAGTGCGAGCATATGTATTTAAATCACCGAATCCTTTATCTAAATCGTAAGGGACTGGAAACGTTAATCCGTATTTACTATCAGTATACATTACAACTCGTTGGCGATTCGGAAACATGCGTATTGCTTGTCTTCGCAAAACAAGCACAGCAGGTGGATTAAATTCTTCATTTAATAGCTCTGTTTCTTCTCTCATATCGCGTAATGTACGACGTAGTTGTGGCATGGTTGTATTTACAATCGTAGCAACTGGCAATTTTAAAGCAGATACAGCATCCCTTTTTTGCGGACTCATATCTCGTAAGATTCGAAAGTGAGAATGTTTTGGATTTTTTCTTGCGCGATTAATATAATCACTGATTGCAGAGGTAGCAAGAGAGGTATTAACACTGCTTCCCAAACGTAATGTGTTTCTAACAAGTGCAATTCTGTCACGAAGCTGGCTACCATTGGTTTTATTTGCAGCTGCAGCCTCGTCTAAATTTAACTTATCATTGTTTTGATGATTCATTATGCCTCTGTTTGTGCCTCTGTATTCATTTCTGTTGGTGCAGCAATGAAGTTCGAAGCAACCTCAACTTTTTTTACCTCTAAAGCATCAGCGACTTTTGCTGATAGAGAACTATTAAATGCCTCTACAGCCTCATCTCTGTTTCCTGAAAGAATCGCGTTTATAAATGATTCACTGTTCATATATTTCTCCAATATTTATACAATTATTATTGTTGCGGTTGTTGCTGTTGCTGTTGCTGTTGTTGTTCGGCGGCAGCAGCTTGTTCTGGTGCTACAGGAGGCTGGGGAGGAGCATATTGAGCCTGAATCGCCATTAATTGTTGATTCATAATGGCTTCCTCTTGAGCCTTCGTTATAGTCTCTTGTTGTTCTTCCATACGTTCATTCACTAACTGCATTTTCATTTTATCGATAGCCTCTTCATCTAGATGAAGAACATTCTTTTGAATATATTCTTTCGAGAAATATCGACCCGTAAACTGCTCTACTTGCTGTAACAATTGCATTCTAGCGTTCATGAGATCAGCTTCTCTTAATTCTGCAAAGTTATTATCTTTTAAAAAGTCATAATGAATCTTTTCGCGAAGATCTTTCCATTCATCGATCGAAGCAATGCCTTTAAGGGCAAGTTGTCGCTCCATAAGTTCGTCGAATAAAACAGTAAATTTTCCACGAAGTCTTTCAATAAACTTATTAAATTTAACCTCATCTCGTGTAATTTCTTGTGAGCGACCAAGCATAAAACCTTGTCCTGCCTCTAAACGAGTAATAGGAATGTTTAATGCTTTGTAAAGTTTTTGCTCAAAATACTTAACATCTGTCATCTCACCTAAATTTTGACCTGGAGGAAGAGTTGTAATCTCTGTTGACCTGCCCTCACCGCGTCGAGGAATCCAAAAATCTTCCATAATTGACATAAATTTACGATCGTCTTTGACCTCACCAGTTGATGAATCATAAACAACTTTGTTTCGGAACTTTGTCATAAAATCGCGCAAATATTGTTCTGCTTTAATTCGTGGCATATTACCAACATCGATATAAAATACACGACGTTCTGGCGCACGACTTAAACGATAGATAACGACAGCATCTTCAATCATTCGAAGTTGATTTAACGGTTTAATGGCTTTATGAATATATGATAGAACCATTTGTCGTTTTGGATCTAGTAATCCAGAATTTACATTCACAATTGCATCAACTGCAATTTTTACTGATGCATCGCCAACATTTGTTACAACTTGATTACCTTGTGTTGTAGTCTTATCGTTGAACAAATAAAATTCTTGCATACCAACTACCACTTCTGCACCAGTGCGTGGTTCTTTTTTCTTTTGAACCTGACGAACTTTTTTAATCTTGCGTGGATCGATGTAAACTAGTTCTTGAATGCCTAGCTGTGGTTGCGCGCGATCAACTAAAACTTGAAAAAATAATCTTCCATCAATGTACCAATCACGAAATAAACCAGAGCCATCATTAGAAAAGTTGAGCAATTTTAACACATGCTTGAATTCGTTACGAATAGAGGTTTTAATTTCCTCTGATAGTTCTAGATCATCAAGTATAATTGAAACTGATTTGCCTGTAACATCATGTACAATTGACTCATTTACAATTTCATCTATTGCTGACTCGAGTTCAGGTTGTAGAGACATTTCACGATAACGTGAAATTAAATCAACTTCATTTTTAAAACTGGCTTCTAGATCTAGATATGTACCAAAATATCCACCTGTGCCAAGTTCCATCGCACCATCGTCTGAGACGGGTGCGGTAATTTGTGGTTGAATATCATTCTCTGGCTTTCTTCTTATAATTTCAAAGCCAAATAAATTAATGCCTGCCATAGTTTACTCCATTATAATAAAATCAAATAAATTTATGGACCCTCACCCTTTCTTCTTCGAGTAGGTCTTACATTTATATTTCTGCCAGTGTTAGGTGCTTTAGCCACAGGAGTGAGGTTTAATGGTTTTTGATTTGGATTGGTTCTTGATGTTCCTGTGTTTCGACCACGACCACGAATTTCATCACGAACACGCCTAACATTTCGAACTGCTCGATTTAAATTAGAGGCAGATCGTGTAATATCATTAATACCACGTGTAACACCATTTACTTTTCTAAGGAAAATCTCTAAGAGAGACTTTTTGACAACGTTTCTTGCCATAATTAATTAACCAACATTAACTTCTTGTGAAGTCCAATATTGATACTGAAATGTTACTGCATATTCTTCGATTGCATCATTTTGATCCCAGCTAATGTCAATTGCTGAAAGATCCACAGGAAACATATCAATGAATGTATAACTCTTAATAATATCGCCCTGTTTCCCAAACTGATAAACATCAGCATCAAAAGAGTATTGAGATAAAAATGCTTCTGAAAGATTGCTCTCGTGACCAACGATTCGTGACATCCACTCTTCAAGCTGATTACGAATAATAAAATCCTCATCATTTAATACTTGAATTGTCCATTCAGGAAATACTCTATTTCCTGCCATCTTAATGCTTCTACCAAAATATGGAATTTCAATTGTTCCTATTGTAGAGCCAGGAAGCTGTGCTGTTTTTGCAGTAAAGGTAAGTTTTTCATCAAACACTGGAATGTTGACTTCAAACAGATTAGGACGTGCACCGTCAAATGGAAAATTACTTTTAAAGTCTGTAATATTAAAAGGCATTGCGTTCTCCTGACCTTATATATTTATTAGAATCTACCAACGACTTCTTCGAACGATACACCACTACGAACAGCGATGAAGTTTAGCTGAATAAAGTTTACACTTCGATTTGGTTTGACATATATGTCACCAATAAATTCATTGCGATCAATAACATCTGGTGTGTTGTTTGTCGAGTTACAAATAACCTTGAAGTCTGTGATTCCACGACGACCTTTCACTGTTCTCAAGAATGGCTCAACGATTGATACAAATTGAGATCTTGTAAACTCATCGTTAAACTCAAACAATTGCGCTTTCGCGGCTCGAGAAATTGCTTTTTCTAGAGTAATAAACAAGCGGCGAACATTGATACGATCGAAAGCACTTGGCTTCGATAGCATTGTCTTATCACCAAATAAAATAGTGCCCTCACCAGCGAATGAAACAATTGGATTAATTCCATTCTTGTATAGAACATCTCTGTCTGCTTTAGCTGGATAGTATGCAAGTTTTATTACATTTTTAATCTGGCCACGTGAGGAACCAGCTGGTGAATACCATGGATCGCGTTCTAGGTCAGTGCGCACGCATAGACCAGCAACATCTCCATTAAGTGGAATCCAACGATATGTGTCAGAATATTTGTCGTATTGATACTTCCACCCACTATCCATCACTGCATAAGAGGATGAAACATTTGAAAGTGCATTTTTACGATAGTTGACAACATCATCAGATGCTGTTGAAGAGGTTACGTTTGCAAGTGTTGGTGATACAAATACTACGCAATCTTTACGAACTTCAGCAATATTATTGATTGCATAAAGAACTGTTGCAGGAGCAGCATCACCTGTCATAATAAGCGATACATCAATTAGATCGCTATCAATGAATTTACTGTATGCTGTTTGAACATTTCCAGCAACAACAACACCATCAGCACCAGAGGTCAATGATGATGTATGAACTGCTGCAACATTTACGAGCTGAGCAAACGTTTTACCAGCTGCAGTTGTTCCCCACGTTGTATAAGTGTTCGTAATATCTGGATGATCTGTCCAATAAATGTATTTTGATTTTCTATAAAGTACATCTTTATAGAAATTTGAATTACCGACGCTATCTTTTGCATCGCTTGCTTTCGATAAGAATGGAAACGTTTCTAGAACTGATCCTGCACTGCCTGTCAAAAGACCATCTTCATCAACAACCACGATGTGCATTTCGTCATTAGCTCCGCCAACTGCGCTTACATAGGCTGATGTTCCTGGTGCAGAGTCAAAGAAATTTTTATATGTCCAAGAATTAAAGTGCGTTGTATTTGTATTTGCCCAAACACTTACTTTCAATGAATTTCCAAGTGCACCAGCATATCTTGCTGTCCATGCACCAGTGTTTGCAGTGTTTGAATTGTAAAAAGTTGTGAAATACTGATCTTCGTTTTTGATAAGAAACGATGAGTTACCTGAAGTAGTTGCAGATCTTGTATTATCACCATTTACTGCTCGAACAACACGTAAATCGTTGCCATAGTTTAAAAAATTTGTGCATGTAAAGAAAGAAATTGCCGTGTTTGTGTCAGGTTTGCCAAAAATTTCTACAAGACGAACTTCATTTTCGACCTGTCTTGCGAATTCAGCTGGACCCCATTGGAACACTCCAGCAAATGCACCAGTTGTTGTTCCTGTGGAAGGCACTACGGTTGTTAAATCTACTTCAGAGGTAACAACGCCAGGAGATACTTGAAACGCCATGTTTATGCTCCTATAAATGGAGAAATAGAAAATCTACGGAATATTTAGTAATTCATAATTTTGTACTAGGTGCCCCAGTTTTTACCCTCCACCACGTTCCAGAGAGCTCCATCTGATACAAAAGAATTGTTGCGCTCCTCTAATACAACGGGTAAGGGCAACATTTCATCCTCGATTTGTTGCATTTGTTGCTCGTAGAGACGTTTCTTGATATTCGTGTCACTTATCTCGGAGAAAAAGTTTTGACTCGTGCACCACGAGAACAAAACAAGACACATAATCAAATCGTCATGGCTTCCCTCTTCAGCTTCAAAACTAGTTCCTCTTGCGATAAATGTGGATAACTCTGAGATAGTGTCGAAATCTGTAATAATGATTTGCTGAGATTCAATTAAATTCTTTAAAATCGAACACCCCATACGCTTCACACTCTTAGTGGTTCTCAATCCTCGACTAGATTTTGTACCATATCCCCATGTTAACGATATTCGACCTTTAAGATCAACTGTGGAAAGAATATTCTCATATTCATAGTCATCGAAAAGAGAGTCCACTACTTGCTGACCATTATCGTTTATTTCAATTAGCACATATGCATTGTTATAATATTGCGCTATCTTTTTTATAATACTGGGATACACAAGTGGGCTTATGTTGTTATCTCTATATGTCGAAACAAGTTTATAGGGAATCGAGTTAATATCTATTACAACAAAGGCTGAATAATCTAAGCCTTTTCCTCGACTAGTGTCAGCCACAATTAGATAGTTATGATTCGCTGCAGGTTGATCGTAAATGTTAATTCCGCTATCAGTTTTGTTTAAAGGTTTGTTAAATGCTAAACTCTTAAGCCCAGCTGCAGAGATAAGAGTTCCAGAGGAACCCATAAACTCAGTTTCGACCTCTTGATAGTATTTTTGATCACCAAGAACTCGCCGTTGTTCATCAGCCCATCGCTGATCTCTTCCAGGAACATTTCTCCAGTTTGCCTCGATATGCATAAATCCATTGTGACCCTCTATCGCTTCGTTCCACATTTTGTAAAAATGATTCATTCCATTTGGTGTCGAGGAGATAAGAATTTTAGATGTTTCACCTGAAGATATCGTAGGATACACAGAGGTAAAGAAATCCTCGGCAATATTACTTGGAACGAATGCAAACTCATCGAGATATAGTAAAGAGATAGAGAAACCACGAATTGCACTCGAGGCAGTCGAAGTTGCCATTACACGGCAATTATTCTCGAGTTCAATATCACCTTTATTCCAGACTCTCACACCCTGTTGAATCCAGAGTGGTAACGCCTCGTATGCAATTTTAATTCGACTTAAAATCTCACGTGCTGTCGGCGCTTTGTTGGCAAGAATGGCTACAAATTTATCATTATTGAAAAGAATGTACCATAGAATGTAACCAACAACCATCGTCGTCTTTCCAAGCTGACGACCTGCTTTGAGAATTACCTTTCGATTATTTGTAATATCATTTATCGCTTGTGTTTGAAAAGGATAAAGATTTATATTAATAAATCCTCGATCAAGCGTAATAATTTTTACATAACGCTCAATGAAAAAGATTGGATCCTCGGCGCATTTCACATATTCACGGATTTGTTCCTCCGTGAGTGAGACTGGCATATTAACTTTTTTTAAGTTTGGATTGCCAAGATAATTTTTAACTCTAAGTGGTAGATTCATTTTTTATTTTTTTCAATAACTCTGTTGTTGAACCGACAAATACAGCTTTGTCGACATTAATATTGGTTGGAGTTACTTCTTTTGGCTTCAGATCCTGTTGCTGTTTCTGAAGAATCATTAATTTCTCTGTTACATCAGAGAGATTTTTTATCATATTTGCAGCCACTTCGTATGCTCGAGGATGTTGTGATTCTTTTGCAACCTCTAAAATACCATCTAATGCTTCATTACCTCGCTCGATAAGATTATAATAATTTGATCGAGAATAATCAGCATCTGGATTTTCACCGTTCTCTTTAAAAATTGTAACTGGTTTATCCTCTTTTACAGCAGGGATATAATCAGTATTCAAGATTTCTGCTAAATTTTTATCGGTTTCACTCATAAATCACGTTATGTTCGGTGCATGATCAATATCGATATCAAATCCAAATGCAGTATTTGCATTAGCTGATATTGGATCTGGTTCAATTGTAATTCTATTTAACTGATAATCTGTCGCTGAATTATAAGAATATAGATTGTAAGCAGCATTCGAAACTGCTCCAGTGATAGTATTTCCAGAGGTGAACGAACCGCTTATATCACTTACAACAAGTATATTAGCTGTATTATTCCAAGAACTTACGAATCCTCTTACTGAAGCTCCATCAACATTACGACCTTGATAAACCATTTCACCAATTTTAAATTGTCCTGTTCCTGTATTTAAATTAAATCGTTTTGCTTCGTTACCTCCACTGTTAAACTCATAAGTATTCGCAGTAACTTTGCGAATAATTTCAACATTGCTCACAGGACCATATAGATAACCCTTCATGGTAAAACCTAAATTCCATTGTAAAATTCTTAATTCTTGTGGTGGACCCTCTGTTCCACCAGAATTATAATTTACACTTTGAAGAATTAAAGGAACATCAACTGGATTTCCAACACCTACCAAATCTAATGTCATCGTATAATCTGGATTAAAGTAAGGTAAGATTTGTTCAATTAGTTGTGTGCCATCCTCTGTATTTCGAACATAGATGAAAAGTGAAAAATTAAAGTTATATGGAGCAAGAAAGGTTGTTTTAATTGCTGTTTGGTTTAATGGTCCATACTGATTAATATATGGTGAAATTTTGCGAGTAGTATCGTAAGCGATATCGGTCAATTCAAATGACATACGAGGCAATGTGAGTTGAACACGTCGATCAAGATTTGGATCTTGTGTAATACGCGAATAAAACTTTTCTTTTGATAGGTAATTCAATGGAACTACAATGCGTTCTAGTTCAGTAGTTCCCGCTAAGTTATAACGAAACAATTTTAAATTATTGAACATCGAGCCGAAAGCAACGACCATCTTCCGCGTTATGCGATGATAAAAGTGTTGACCAGATAACATATTATGGCTCGTCTAGTGTTCCAAATGGATTAGATTCTGTAAAGTCTAGAATATTATCTGCTTCATTTTCAAGTAGTACATTCTCTTCAAGTGCATCTGTCTGATTCTCTTGCGGATCTACGCTAGTCATCGTCCATTGCGCATTTGATTCTGAACCTTTTATAAGTGTATTTGCTGCAAATGATCCTTTGATATTTCGAATAATTAGTTTTCTAGTTGGTAAATCCCAACTTGAAACGTATCCACGTGCTGTCGCTGAAGCCAAATTGGATCCCTGAAATACAATCTCGTTATTCGTAAATGTGCTCGAGCCACCAGCTTGCATTGTAAATTCAATTCCATATGCACTTAATTGCGCAATTATATCGATCTCATTTATTCCTGTATCGAAAATTTCACCATTATAACGTAACATCTCTAGATTTAGAGAGTACATATATGGAGCAACTTTTCCTGCCTGGAAGAAATTCTTTTCCTCTTCAACAAACTTTATCTCCATTATTTTTTCTTGAATGGGTAGATAAATTAAATCGCCCTCTTTTGGAAGATTCCGAAGTGTTTTAGGTATAACTCGTTCAAATGTTCTTCGTGCTACAGTCACACGTGCTTCTTTTTGAATTTGCAAACCAAATTTAGAAAAGAATTCTTGATTACCTTCGAAATCTTGAAATGAGTCAAGATACATATCGATCTTAAAAGCCTTTGTAAATTTTTTAACAGAATCATCGCCAAACAATCGATCTAACTCTGATTGAGATTCTCGAGGAAGATAATAAATGTCGATACCATGATTGCGTATGGATTCGATAATCATATCTTCAATCAGTAGTTGCTCTCGAGTCGCGCCCTGATTGTTAAAATAAACTGACGTTGCCATATCAACCAACGCACATCATTGGAGGCTCTTCAAATACATCGCGCAGTTTACCCTCGAGCCGTTGAATCTCTTGATCTGCTTCAGCGTAAATCCTTTCTCCATTTATAACCAATCCTCCAGGTAAAGTATAATTACCATATTTTTTTAGATTAGTTCCCCATTGGCGTTTAAATAATTGAGTTGTATACTCCTTGACCCAAGAATCATTATAAACTCTTTCATAAGAATCTTGATCAACTATTCGATTTGCGCGAAATAGTATGTACTCATTTACATTTAATTTAGAATCCCAATCTTGGAACAGATAGAGACGATTTGTCTTTTTATTATATGAAAATGGTACATCTCCTGTAATGATCATATCAAGCATTGACAAGTGTTGGCGAGCGATATAATAATAAGCATATGATGAGGCTGTTAAACTATAGAAATCGTTTAAGCGAATTTGATAGTTAACATCAAATATGTTGAACTCATTTCCGTCTAATGAAGATACCGAGGTGCCAGAAAAAGGAAACACCTGACTTACACCAATTATATTGTCACATAAGGTGATATACTTGTTTAAAATATCAGCATTCGTTACTTTATGCCCAAGGTACATAGTCTCAGTACCATCGTAGTGATAATCTTGGAATAGCTGCAAAGCATCGTCCATACGATCGTCGAGCTGATCGTCATCAACATTTATATCGATTACAGGAAAACCAAGATTTCGGAGGCAATGATCTTTAAGTGTGGATTTATTGGTAGGTTTCGCCATTTAGAACCTCGCATGTAGTACTATATTTAGTTATTCGATCAATCTACCCTCTCGAGATGTATAAATTCGATCAGGATCCATGTGAGCAAACTGCTCCCAATTAGGCTCGCCCTCTAATATTCTTTTACCAGTCGTCTCCTCGCCGATATGCTCAATTATATTTTCGCCTCGAGAATTTTTTAATGTGGCAGAATACATCTGATGAAAATGGTCTAGATAAACCATTATCATTCCTTCATTAATATTAAACTTCCAATAATCTTGGAATGGATATTCGATAATATTCTTACGATATAAACTAAAGATTATCGGAAAAGTCTTTGTATTTTTGCTATAGTAAAATTGCTTGAATTGCGTATCGCTCGATTCAATAGTTGATGGCTTCTCATTAAAGTACCATGGTTGTCGTTGTAAAACAACCGAGGCAATTTTAGATTCTGACTCGAGACATTCAATCAGATCGTCGACTTTAATTGGTTCTTTTAGAATTACGTCATCCTCTTGATGAAGAACGTAATCTACATCCATACCTCGGAGCGAGGAGAAGAAATCCGACCAATTTACCGATAGTCCTTTATTAACTGAATTTCTCCATATCTCAAATCTATAGCGTTTACCAATCAAATCAAAGATCGCATCATTGCGTGTTCTTGGATAATCATCGACAATAATCTTTCGAACCTCATGATTTCCATAGTCTAAATTAGACAATGAGTTAAGTGTCGGAAACAGATATCGAATCCTGTTGCAAGAAAAGATTACATGAAGAATCTTCATTAGTATTCTGTATTAAAAAAGAATGTTTGAAATAGTCTTCCGTTTTGAAGATTATTTCCGAAATAATCTACTGAAGCATGATACATGTTTCCGCGATATAATACTAATCGATTATATTTGTTCGAGACATAATCTGTCATATCCCATTTGGTGTAATCATATCCATCATACTGCGGCTCATCGTTATTAGATCGCTCATACTTCTTGTTCTCTTTCCATCGATATAGTGCAGTGCCAGCAGATATTGGTGCATCAGGGTTCAGATAACAAACACCAGCCCAAGTATTAAAACTATCTGCATGTATCCATGTACGATCTTTCGCCATGCAAATTTGAAAAGCGCCTGTGTATCCAGAACTTTCAAACCAATCTGTTATTTTTCCACTCGAGTGTTGAACAATTCCTTGAATTGCACTTTTCAAATCGTCTGGTAAATACGCTTTGGTTCGAAGTCCAGGATAATTACCTGAAATTTCGAAAGGTTGTGAGAGCGCATATTCCCTAACTGAATCTGGGTTTGTATAGAAATCATCTATAATAATAAGTTTAACTTTCATTTTATATCTAGTAATGCATAAATCGACCGTCGACACCATTCCATCCCACCACATTCCAATTAGTTTCTATTATTCGACTCTCATTTGGTCGTGTAAGATAGTACATAAGAGTTTCAATATCGTAGTTTATCATTTCTTTACTGTCGATGAAATGCATTGCAGCTTCATTTATCTCTATTATTGAATTTAAATTAGATGAACCAAATGCATACATAACGGTGCAATATTGTCTCAACATATCATCATTTTGTATCGCTCTACGATCGACCATCCAATAATTCCAATTGTCATTCCATTTAAACTGTAGGGGTTTCTTAAAGAAGAATTTATCTTTATTTTCTTCTGTGAATAAACCATTATTAAAATTATTATGAAAATATCTTCCTGTGGCTTTTATGACAAAATCATAACCTTGTAATTCCTTCTTAAAGTGCGTATAAAACGAGTTTAGTAGTAAACATTCACAATAACTTTTATTTGTATGTGTGTTTACTTTTTCAAATGCTGTATATGAAATTTCTTTGAGTGGCACGAAATCAACATTTTCAAACACATTAAACATTCTTTCATATTCGACATAGTCATCTGATGAATCGATTATCTTTATTTTTGCATCGGGTAAAATATTTTTAATCGAATTGATGGTAAAGATTGTTTGTCTAAATCGTTCATCTTTATTAAAAATAGAACGTGTTTCACTATATGTAAATTTACCTTCTCTTGGTTGAATTGATGAACCTACTACTACAATTTTATTCATAGAATTTATTTTTAATAACTTTCTGTAAATATTGATGGTGTTTTTTATGCACCTCTTCGTCAGAAAAATTTAGTCCCCACTTTCTACAATCATATGGTGATATTTTATCAATGTTTTCAATTGCAGTTAGTAATGATTTAAAATCGCGAATACGATAACCCGTATCGCCTTCTAATACAATCTCTGGGAATGCGCCCCAGTCTGTTGTAATTACTGGAGTGCCGCAGAGATTCGCCTCAATAATCATGTTACCAAATGGCTCAACGTAGTATGTTAAACCAAATAGTGCTTTGGCGTTCTTCATTAGTTTCATGCGTTGTTCCGCATCATTTACATATCCAATTACCTCAACATGATCAGGCACGTTAGAATAACCAAGATCATGCAATGATCCAGGTCCAGCTATTTTAAGTTTTTTGCCAAGTTTTTCTGTGGCTTGAATTGCTAAATGAATGCCCTTCTCTTCACAAACTCTTCCAAAGTGTAAAAAATAATCCTCTTTTGTTTCAGAGTATTCGAATTCTTCAATCGTAAATGGATTACCAATTACTGCATCAAACCACGAAGGATTCATGAGCATCCCTCGTTCGCCATAAAAAAAGTGCATCTGAGCGTAAGAGGTAAACACTCTATAGTCACTAAAAATTCCACTTGTTCTATAGCCAATAGAAGGCTCTACGGCAATACATTCTGGATTCATTTTGCACGCAAGTTGATTATCAATACCAAAAAAACATACAATAATATCACCCTTATCTGAACGTTTGCGTATTTGCGCGCCTGCACGTTCATTAAATAATCTTATCTCCACAGGCGTGGTATTAATATCGACATGCTCGCAATCCACTTGTGCACCAGGAATACCATAATGAACCATCTCATAATGTTTAGATAGATGCTTGATGTATTTGTATGCATGAACCGCAAAGGGATCTATACGATTCATCAACCCAGTCGGATTTCTGGGATTTGCTAAAACATGTATTTTCATAAAAAAATATTAGAATGTAATTCCTTTAGAAGCAAAGAAATCGTAATCAATTTGATACTTTTGCATAATTAAATTGCGCTCTTCTGTCGTAAACGGAACATCAGTATCTAAATTAATGTTCTCATTTTTGCGCGGTACTTCTTCTATAGTAACATCAAAGAACGAAAGAAGTCGACGTAGTTCATTATCATAATCAGCAAAATTTAAATATGTGATATCAATATCATGATCTAACCATCGTTTTTGATATGCTAATCCAGTTTCTATGGTAGCAGGAATAGTGTCAATCGAAGGAACTAAATCTAATATTTGATCTAATGTGATCGACTCTAAAATTGCTCTGGTTTCTTCCGACAACCATAAATAACTCTCAGGATAATGTCTATTAGGAAACAAAAAGTCATCATATATTTTTTTGCGAACTTGCAATAAAGCCTTTCTCGATTCTTCTAGCGTTGAAAATTTATTAAGAGCACCCATGTATGTGTGTCGTTTATAATATTTAAACGCCGAAGTAAATCTACTCACAGGATCTCTGTAAAAGCAAAAGAATTTATATTTGTCGAAATCAGGCAACTCAAATGCTTGTGATGCTAAAGTATAATTTAAATGATTTTGTTTTTTAAAAGTTACTGGAATATTTTTAAATGCCACCATAATTGAAGTTGATCCAACTTTAGGATTTAAAAACACACCAATTTTTTTTTCTGTACAATATATCATTTACCATTTACCTACAGGACAATTAATTAAATCTTGATTTACAAGATGTTTAACCTTTTGTTCACAAATTCCGCATTTGATTTCTTTTTCTATGTAAAATGCGCATAATTTACAGATATTAAACCGCTTGAGCGCGAGTGAGTCTATCGGATACTCTCTTTTCTCTACTTGCATATTTAGTTATTTAAATTTAGGACCAGAAACCCAAATAACAAGAGATCTACGAATGCCAGATGTGACAGGTGTTACTCGATGTAACATCCAAGATGGAAATGCATATAGCAATCCCTTTTGTTTTTTGGCTTTTATTGGTTCAGCTGATACAAAAAACTCTAAATCCCCACCCTCATACTCATTTGGATCTGATAACTGCAATACTAATGAAAGTTTACGTGGTGTTTCGCGTGATCCTCTATCAATATGCCAAGTATAGTGATCCCCTGCGCCATCGTATACTGTATATTGAAAATCTTCAACAAACCCATCTAAACTAAAATCGTAGAATTGTCCATTGAGATGTCTGCAAATATATGCTAATGAATCATATAACCAAGTCGTCTCATTGTTAAGTTGTATCCAAGAAGTTTTAGATTTTCTAATTTCAGATATAACTTTTCTTTCATTTTCTGTACCAACAATTGCTTCCTTTGGTCGCAAACTCTCACCAATGCGAACAATATCATTAATTTGAGAGTCGGTGAATCCATTTTCCCAAAATGTAAATGTTTGTTCTCTTGTCGATAAATCAGGCGATGGCGCAAAAAAGTATGTGCTCATTACTTTCTACTCCAAATAAAATCTCTATAAATGCTTTCGTGCGCTTTTCTTCTCGCTCTTGTTGTGTTCAAATCTTTATGATCTTTTTTATTAAATGGTCTAATTCTTGATTTTGTAATTAATCCATCTCGTTTAATTGGTATTGCTTGCACCATTGGAGTTCCAGCCTCAATCATGCCAGTATAGTTTGGTAAATGAAAAAAGAATGGAAAGTTAATGTATTCAAAGTAACCATCACAATCAACAAATCCTGACATACAAGTAAATTTTGGATCTTGACGATTTAATGGTGGCACAAATAAAACTGAATATCCTTTCGGAACTTTGATTGCCCACCAATTCAAAAATTTCATTGGTGGTTTCGGCATCATTGGATGCGGTGTTCGTTTGGTACTTATTTGATCAGCATTGTGATTTTCTACAAGAGTCCTTGTGAAAGTCCACTTGTAATTTACACCGCTCGCATCTGTATTTGTGATGAACTCCACATCACCGCAAAGTGGAATAATCCAACCAACAGACATTGCATCAAGAACAGGCGCACAACGCTTGATTGTGCTGTTCTCAATTTTATTTTCGCGATTAATTTTTGGTGGTAATTCTTTGTACCACTCTGGCATCATTTTGCGCGCGGGATATGGCTCAGGCATTGTGCCATATAATTCTTCTTCACACAAGAATTCAATTTCTGGAGTTTTAATTACAGACTTTAATTTCGAAAACATGTTCACCTCACCAATCCATAATTATATATGGATTATTTACATAAAGCAAATTATTGATTTGGCCAAGAGATCGTAATCGATCCTGTTCCAGCACCAGTTCCTACTGAAATTGTACTTGTTGCGCCTTGTGATACTGATTTTTGCATTGTAGAAGAAGAATTGGTTGTGCTAGCTGCGCTTCCAGAACCTCCTGGTTGACCAGAAGTTGCTCCAGTTCCTGCAGAGCCAGCATTACCTGCTGATCCATTTGAGCCAGCTGCACCATTACCGCCAGCGTTTCCTGGTTGCCCTGCTGCTCCTGGTTGACCAGAGGTTGCTCCAGTTCCTGCAGCGCCAGTATTTCCAGCAGCACCATTTGCTCCTGCTGATCCTGGTTGTCCAGCTGCTCCTGAAGTTGCTCCAGATCCTGCAGCACCAGTATTTCCAGCAGTTCCGTTAGCACCAGCTGCTCCTGGTTGTCCAGCTGCTCCTGAAGTTGCTCCAGATCCTGCGCCTCCGATAGTGCCTGGTGCACCATTGGCACCTGCTGATCCAGGTTGTCCTGCAGCACCATTTGTTGCTCCGCTGCCACCTGCGCCTGTATTGCCTGCGACACCATTGGCACCCGCACTACCTGGTTGTCCTGCTGATCCTGATGTTGCACCAGAACCGCCTGCACCAGTATTACCTGCTGTGCCATTGGCACCTGCTGATCCAGGTTGTCCTGCAGCACCATTATTTGCTCCAGATCCAGCATTTCCTGGTTGCCCTGCTGCTCCAGCATTTCCATTGGCTCCAGCATTTCCTGGTTGTCCAGCATTACCACCAGCACCGTTTGTGGCACCACTTCCACCACCACCAGTATTTCCTCCAGCTCCTGCTGATCCTGGTTGACCAGCAGATCCATTAGAACCAGCAGCTGCGAGATCGGTGCTGGCTGGTCCTCCTCCACCGCCAGCACCGGATCCTGGATTTCCTCCAGCACCTCCTGCCGAACCTGGTTGTCCGTCCGCAGTATGAGTTATTGGGATCCAAGGACTATAAGTCTCTGACATTCCAGCACCACCACCGCCGCCACCGCCGCCGCCACCGCCACCACCTGGTGTTCCTGCATTTCCTGGTGATCCTGGATTACCTGCCGAACCACCACTACCACCATTACCAGCTGCGCCACCATTGCCATTATTACCTGTATTTCCTGGCTGACCTGTTGCACCAACATTACCTGGATTTCCAGCATTACCTTGCGCACCACCAGCTCCACCAGCACCATTAGTGCCTGGATTGCCTGAATTGCCTTGAGCACCTGGATTGCCAGCAGAACCACCAGCTCCACCTGCACCGCCAGCTCCATTATTTCCTGGTTGCCCTGCATTACCTAGTGCACCTGGATTACCTGCCGAGCCACCAGCTCCACCAGCACCTCCAGCACCATTGTTTCCTGGTTGACCAGTATTTCCTTGAGCACCTGGATTGCCAGCAGAACCTCCTGCGCCTCCAGCTCCACCAGCACCATTAGTGCCTGGATTGCCTGAATTGCCTTGAGCACCTGGATTGCCAGCAGAACCACCAGCTCCACCTGCACCTCCCGCTCCGTTGTTTCCTGGTTGTCCAGTATTTCCTTGTGCGCCTGAATTTCCTGCTGCACCACCCGCACCACCTGCACCGCCAGATCCACCATTTCCAGCATCACCATTTGTTCCTGGTTGACCTGCTGTTCCAGCGTTTCCTGGTTGACCAATATTACCTGCTGCTCCAGCAGCACCAGCGTTACCGCCAGAACCGCCTGGAAGAGAAACTGTTGTAAATGTAACAGATGAACCTGCTACAAAAGTTGTTGCATTTCCTGCATTACCTGCGGAGCCAGCAGATCCTGCTGCTCCAGGATTTCCGGCATTGCCTGGTTGACCTGATGTGCCAGGATTTGCTCCAGTACCAGCATTACCTGCTGCGCCTGTTGATCCTGGTGTTCCAGAGTTGCCATTTGCCCCCGCAGCTCCAGGTTGTCCTGCAGATCCTGGTGTTGCTCCTGTTCCTGCCGCTCCTGTATTGCCAGCAGCACCTGCTGAACCTGCATTTCCTGGTTGTCCTGCTGAACCAGATGTAGCGCCTGATCCTGCAGCACCAGTATTACCTGCTGTGCCATTGGCACCTGCTGATCCTGGTTGACCCGCAGCCCCCGAAGTTGCTCCAGATCCCGCAGCGCCAGTATTTCCTGCCGCGCCATTTGCACCTGCAGCTCCAGGTTGTCCCGCTTGACCAATATTAGCGCCAGAACCAGCAGCACCAGTATTACCTGCTGCTCCAGCAGATCCTGCATTTCCTGGTTGTCCGCTCGCGCCAGGATTTGCTCCAGAACCACCACCGCCAGTATTTCCAGCATTTCCGTTTGCACCAGCATTTCCTGGCTGGCCAGCAGATCCTGGTTGTCCACCAGTTGCACCTGAGCCTCCGCTTCCAGGATTACCTGCTGCACCTGTGTTTCCTGCTGCACCTGCATTACCACCAGAACCAGGATTTCCTGATCCACCTGATCCAGCATTTCCACCGTTACCAGCATTACCGCCATAATTAAGTAAAGTTCCTGGATATCCTGGTGATGCAGGATTACCGCCACCTTGACCATAAGTCCCACTTGCACCATAATTTGGATATCCGATATTTCCTGTAGGATTGCCATTTGTTCCTGTGTTTCCATTATTTCCTGGTGTGGTTGAACTTGGTTGTGTAAATACTGACCAGCCACCTTGTCCACCACCACCTGCATTGCCGCCGTTTGCACCAGCACCACCTGCACCACCATTTCCGTTGCTACCAGCATTACCAGTCGCACCAGCATTTCCTGCGTTTCCTGGATTGCCAGCATTTCCTCTAGCACCGCCTGGACCTCCAGCACCACCGTTTCCGTTAGTTCCAGGATTTCCTGAGTTTCCTGTAGCACCTGAATTGCCAGCAGAGCCTCCTGCGCCACCAGCACCACCGTTTCCATTTGAACCAGGTTGTCCAGTGTTGCCTTGTGCTCCAGGGTTGCCAGCATTTCCTCTGGCGCCACCAGCACCGCCAGCTCCGTTGTTTCCTGGCTGTCCTGTGTTGCCCTGCGCGCCTGGATTACCTGCTGAACCTCCAGCACCACCTGCTCCGCCAGCACCATTTGAGCCAGGTTGACCTGTGTTACCTTGAGCACCTGAATTGCCAGCAGAGCCTCCTGCGCCACCAGCACCACCGTTTCCATTTGAACCAGGTTGTCCAGTGTTTCCTATTGCTCCGGAATTGCCAGCAGAACCCCCTGCACCACCAGCACCACCCGCACCATTATTACCTGCATTTCCTGGCTGACCTGTTGAACCTTGTGCTCCTGGATTACCAGCATTACCAGCAGTACCACCTGTACCAGCAGAACCACCATTACCTCCGACGCCATTATTTCCAGGATTACCTGCAGTACCAGCATTACCTGTACCACCTGTACCAGAAATTGTAATTCGTCGAACGCCAAATGGAATGTACCATGTTCCGTTCGTTGAAAATGTAACGGAACCTGCTTTTACTCTCGTTTTTCGAAGAGTCGTCGCTGCTAATGGCATTTAAATCAACCTTTTAATTAAGCAGGTTGAACAATCTTATCAAGATTTGCCATCAATTGAGAACTTTGAAGTTCTGTTAAACCTTCTACAGCATTTGTGGCTACATCGTCAGTGTCATACACACCTTCCCAATGAACGATTGGGAGTTTTGTGAATGTCTTATGCGACATTGTTTCGCCATCATAATAGTTCCAAGTGCCTAGAGCTGAATACAAACCTTCGAGAGTTGAATCATCGCTCCAGTTTAAATGTTGAAATGGAACATTGTTATCTTTGAGAAGTTTAACAGCATTCCAGCACTCACCAGCATCTGCAGTCATTGCAGTATAAACAGTGATCTTCTTAATTTTAACTAAATTAGCCATTGTACAATAACCTCCTAACGTCCAAGATTGGCTAGGGCATGCGAAGCGTAATACGTTTCGCCGCCATCAAATGTCATCAATGTAATTACATCAGCAAAATCTGGTTTTGATGAGAGTATTGCAACTTCACCAAAAGACCAGAAAACGTTTTCAGGAAATACAACCTTACGATTTCCCATGTTATCTTGCTTTAATATTAATGTGCAAGAATAACTTTTATCTGCTTCTGGCAAATTATCGAACGAAATATTTATAATATTTTTTCTCAGTGTAATATGAAAAACATTTGATTCTCGTAGATCAAGAATCTCAATATTATTTACCGCATTTATTTTAGTAATCTTCTCGCGATACGCTTTTAATACGCCTTCAAATGTATCGAGACGATTTTTGCGAAGTGAAACTACATTTCCGTCCATTTTATTTTCCTCTTATCAGTAAGATACGTTAGCCATAGCATGTGCGCCAAAGTATGTAGCACCATTATTAACAGTAAACAAAGTAATCACATCAAGTTTGCTGGCGATTCCAGAAGACAATGTAGGAACTTCGGCATTCGACCAGTATACAGTATTTGCAAATGTAACAACATTTGCTGCAGTTCCAGGCTGTCTTAGGATTAGCGTTAATGGGCTAGACTTACCTGAAGCAGCAACGCTTGTAAATGTAATTGCTACAGTTGATGCTTGAAGCGTGAGATCAAAAATATTATTTCCAGAAGCATCAGCTGTAAATGTCGAACCAGTAATTGTTGCACTGTTTGTGCGTTCAATATATCCATACAATTCAACACCACCAGAAGCCATTGGTCCTTGTGGACCTTGAGGACCTTGTGGTCCAGTCACACCCTGTGGTCCTTGCGGTCCCTGTGGTCCTTGTGGTCCAGTCACACCCTGTGGTCCTTGTGGTCCCTGTGGACCTTGTGGACCAGTTACACCTTGCGGTCCTTGTGGTCCCTGAGGACCAGTGACGCCTTGTGGTCCTTGTGGACCTTGTGGACCAGTAACACCTTGCGGTCCTTGTGGTCCCTGAGGACCAGTGTCGCCTTGTGGTCCTTGTGGTCCAGGAACGTTCGAAACACCAGCTGGTCCTTGTGGACCTTGAGGTCCAGTATCACCTTGTGAACCTTGTGGACCTTGAGGTCCAGTCACACCTTGTGGACCTTGCGGACCTTGTGGACCAGTCACACCTTGTGGACCTTGTGGACCAGTCACACCTTGTGGACCTTGTGGACCTTGCGGACCCTGTGGACCTGTTGGTCCTGGGACGTTAGACACACCGCTTGGTCCCTGTGGACCTTGAGGTCCAGTATCACCTTGTGGACCTTGTGGTCCTTGCGGACCAGTCACACCTTGTGGACCCTGTGGTCCTTGCGGACCTTGTGGTCCCTGTGGTCCTTGAGGACCTGCATCACCCTTGTCACCAGTTCTTGCAAATGTAATAATAACATTTGTTGAATCTGGGAATGTTGTTACGCCAGTTGTGTGCGCAACAGGAACATAGAAGTAACTTGAAGTGTGATCATGCAATCCATTAATACTAAAGAATGCAAACTCATTAATGTTTGCACTATTTGCTAACTTAAATGTTCCTTTGATTGTTGAAGTAGAGTCGTCAATTGTTTGTAGATAATTAAATACATTTGCTGAATTTTGATCAATGAAATCAATATACAATGTTGTTGCTGTCGAGAAAGATGCGCTATTGAATTTTAAATTTGATGATCCAGGATCTGAGTTTGCTGTGTTTGTTAGATACACAAACTCAAATGTTGCGCCACCGAATTCGCCAGTGTCACCCTTTGCTCCTTGAGGACCTTGCGGTCCTTGTGGACCCTGTGGTCCTTGTGGACCTTGTGGACCCTGTGGACCAGTAACACCAATCACACCTTGTGGACCTTGCGGACCTTGTGGTCCTTGCGGTCCAGTTAAACCAATTGGACCTTGTGGTCCTGTTGGTCCAGGAACATTTGAGACACCAGATGGTCCTTGAGGACCTTGTGGACCTTCAACTCCTTGTGGTCCTTGTGGACCAATAACACCTTGTGGTCCTTGTGGTCCTTGTGGACCCTGTGGACCTTGTGGACCAGGAACATTCGAAACACCACTTGGTCCTTGTGGACCTTCTGGACCCTGTGGACCTGTTGGTCCTGGAACATTCGAAACACCACTTGGTCCTTGTGGACCTTGCGGTCCTTGTGGTCCTGTTGGTCCAGGAACATTTGAAACGCCAGCTGGTCCTTGTGGACCCTCAACTCCTTGTGGTCCCTGAGGACCTTGTGGACCCTGTGGACCAGTCACACCTTGCGGACCTTGTGGTCCTTGAGGTCCTGTTACTCCTTGTGGACCCTGCGGTCCTTGTGGTCCTTGAGGACCAGTGTCGCCAATGACACCTTGTGAACCCTGCGGACCTTGTGGACCTTGTGGTCCAGTTACACCTTGAGGACCTTGTGGACCAGTGATACCCTGTGGTCCTTGTGGACCAATGTCGCCAGTCACACCTTGTGGTCCTTGTGGACCAGTTACACCTTGCGGACCTTGTGCACCAGTTACACCCTGCGGTCCTTGTGGACCTTGTGGACCAGTTGCACCTTGTGATCCTTGAGAACCAGTCACACCTTGCGGACCTTGAGGTCCTTGTGGACCAACACCCTGTGGACCTTGTGGACCCTGCGGTCCTTGTGGACCTTGCGGACCTTGTGGACCGCGTGCAATTTGCAAAACATTTACAGATTGGCTTTGCTGTTTAACTGTAACTGCCATTATTTTGTAACCTGTGGATACACCGTGATAATACCCTCAATAAGGCGAGTTACATTGTTGCTATTGACTTCTTTAATATCGTAGAGATATCTTCCAGGGCGAATATTTGCAGTCACAGCTGAATTTGCATTTGCATAAATGAAACCATTAGCAGCATCAGCGGCTGTAATTGATAGATTTGCAGTAACAGAAGAAGAATAATAGGACTTGCGAATTGATGATGTGAATGTAGAGTTCGCAACGTTTCTTGTAGAACCGTCTTCGTTAATTACAGTAATATCCACGCCAAAGGAAGTTCCTTGGTCCATTGATAATTCTACATACTGCGCCATCTATCATATCCTATTTTTTTATATTTATTGAGTTTAATTCGCTTTTCTTTCTAGCATATAGTCGAAAAGTTTTGATTTCATTCTTAAACGTTTTCTAACTTCATCTGGCTCTTCATACTTCATATTTAATTTGTTTAAGGCTTTTTTACGTCTATTAAGTTTAGCCTCTAGTTTGCTTGTATCTATGCATCGAATCCACTTATATCCTTTCCAAGAGTCTTCGTTATCATTATCGGCAAACTTACTGAAAACTTCTGAATATTCTACCTTCTCGCTATCTGCTAAACATTTATCATATGGTGCGCATTTTTCGCAAACATCATCACATCCTTTAATGTGAATCTGCCAATTTGTCTTTCTAAAGCCATGATAAAACAAAGTCCATGAACCAGGAATACATGATTTTAATTGATGAACATCGTCCTTTGTTCTAAAAACAAACTCACCTTTTTTGCGATTATAATCTTTGCCATTGAATGTTTCTAGATATCCACCCTTTAAAATGTAGGTTACTGTTGCCCAAGGATGATTATGATCGTATCCACCGTCAGTATATTTTTCTACAGGAAAGTAATGTAACCATACATTAGGTAACCATCTCATTCCCTTCTTTTTGTCTTCATCCTCTTCAAAATAAAACAAATAGTATCTATGCGCTAAAATGTTACCGTAAAAATCAACAAATACTTTTTTTCTTCCAATCTTCTCAAGAAATCGCAAAAACAAATTCATTTTGTAAACCTCACAATTTTTACTCGTCGCGCATTATTATTTGTAACATTTAATGTTGCATTCACAAACTTATACATACGCTTACTTCTTAAAATCTTTTCTCCACTATTGAGTGAATCAGAAAACAATAAAAAGCAAGATTCAACTTCTGGTCTTGATAATGTGATTGTTTCTCCAGATTCTATGGTTCTATTCATAAAAGTATATCTTGAATATGATCCATTTAATCTTGTAACACATAACATTTCTGCATCTTCGGAATTGAGAATAACTTTTGCTTTTGGTGAAGCAATTTGCCATCTGATGTGATTATCCACCCACTCACTAGACTGCCAATCAGTTGTGATGTCAGCATACAACTTATTATTCGCCATATCCTTTGTAAAGGTATAATTTGTAAGTGCTGGTGAAATCGTTGTTAGATAATTGTCTACTTCACTTTCAGATATCTGCCCTGATTTCCATTCCCACTCAGCTCTAATGTTTCCACTTAAAAATAATTGCCCATTAAAACAACTAACGACATTTGCCAGTGTTGAGTGTGGATTTAATGCGCCAGCAGAATGATGTGCGCTGGCGATGCTGTCGCGCATAATATATTTGCCAATGTTTCCTGGTTCAAAATGAGAGACTAAAAGTTCATCATCGTACAGACCAAGAATTTTAGGAGTTATATTGGATTCAAAAGCCATTATAATTCCTCTGCTTCAGTTTCTGGATCAGTGAAAGGGGCTTTGATATAACTCTTCAATGGAAGATTAATTGTTGTCTCGTCGCCGTTGTCCCATTGCAGTGTGGTATTTGCGCTATTATTTTCTGTATTTGCTGACATTAGTATACCAACACTCCATCAGCATAAAAGTTTGGACTTGTTTTAAATTTATTATTAAAGGTGTAGACTGTATCAAAATGATCAATTCGTACAATTTCATCTACCTGGATTGAATTATTGTCTTTATCCACAAAGTTGTCGCCAACTTCCACCATCTGAACATTAGTTAAACTCTTGTACCCATTCATTGTGAGTGCAGGATTCATCGAACAATATCCTTTACCAACTACAAAAAATGGATGATCATGTGAAGCACGTATTTCTTTTCCATTTGCTAGAGTATACTTGTACATCATTCTATTCACGCGTGTAATTAATTCCTCAACTTCATTAGTTTCATGCTGCTGAGTTTCTGGATTATATGATAGAATTTGATCACCAACCTGAATTTGATTAATATTTTTTTTTGATAAATCAGCCATTGTAACTTCAGTATCATGTGTAAAACAACAACCGCCGCCGCCTCCGCCGCCGCCGCCACCGACGCCGTCAGGTATCGCGCCACCATCATTAAATCGTAATCCAATTGTAAATGTTCCGCTGGCTGGTAGATTAAACGGTTGATTCCAATAAATCTCAGCACCACCTGTACCATATCCATTCACTGTGCTTGTAATTGTTCTTTGAATATCTTGTGTTGCTAAAATATTAATGTTACCGGCAGGATAATTTTCAAATGCAACCCACATAAACATCACTTCTGTACCATCACCATAATTAAATGATATAACAGAAGCCACATTTTGAGTAATACTAGTATTGGCTATTACAATTTGATCATCAATGCTTCCATGCAAATATTCAGTAAACCCAGTTTGATTTCCAAATTTTTGATCATAAGAAGCAGAAGTAACGGTTGCTCCATATGATCTATAAAGATCACTCATTCTAACATCATTATTAAAACCGAGTCCAAGTCTATTTGCAGCATCACTGCGCAATGCAACCTGACCTGAAAATGATTGCAGGATCTCCAATCTGAGTGAACTCATGCTGATTTGTCCAGAGGTTGGTGTCATCGATCAGCCCTTTTGAATCAAATCCATTAATGCATCTTGTTTCTTGTCAATATCTTTAATGGCTTCAATAAGTAGTGCAACGATCTTATCGTACTTAACAGCAAGAATTCCATCTGGTCTTTCAGCTACAACTTCTGGTAGCACTTGTTGAATGTCCTGAGCGATAACACCAATATCTTGCTTACGAACAAAATATCCATCTTCACCGCCGCGTCTTTGAACTTCTTCTTCATTCCAATCATAACGAACACCATTAATCTTCTTCAGAAGTTCAAGAGCATTTTCGATGTTGCGAATATTTTCTTTGAGTCGACGATCAGAGGAATAATATGCAATCACATCACCAGAAGAACGAATTTCATTCGATGCAATAGATGTAGATGATGTACTAACGATCAATCCACCAAAATAAACATGATTGGTTGTGTTTGCAGCTCCAGCTGGACCTTGTGGACCTTGCGGACCAGTCACACCTTGTGGACCTTGTGGACCAGTCACACCTTGTGGACCTTGTGGACCAGTCACACCTTGTGGACCTTGTGGACCAGTCACACCTTGTGGACCTTGTGGACCAGCAGGACCTTGTGGACCTTGTGGACCAGTCACACCTTGTGGACCTTGTGGACCAGCAGGACCTTGTGGACCTTGTGGACCAGTCACACCTTGTGGACCTTGTGGACCAGTCACACCTTGTGGACCTTG
>Ga0194113_10000239_pt1 | contig 67985 bp, 60 predicted proteins | sample TA2MahC200mmetaG_FD_146193 | JGI IMG/M metagenome (GOLD analysis project Ga0194113, IMG submission 146193) | Freshwater microbial communities from Lake Tanganyika, Tanzania - TA2015017 Mahale Deep Cast 200m | ecosystem: Environmental > Aquatic > Freshwater > Lake | place: Tanzania: Lake...
GATGACGAACAGTTTCATTCGCTTCCAGCAGACAAAACACGAAAATCATCCAGGCGATGAACACCATCACCAATACCGCGATCACCATGTTCATCACCGGGCTCACCGGGGGATTCGGACACTGCATAGGCATGTGCGGCCCTGTCGTTGCCGCCTACTCGCTGGGTGAGACCCGCAAGGGGATGCTCCATCATCTGCTGTACAACGCGGGTAGAGTCACAACCTATACCCTGCTCGGAGCCGCTGTCGGCCTGTCGGGGTCGTTTCTCGTCCTGACTGCATCGATCGAACGGTTCCAGACCGTTATCATGGTGCTGGCAGGCGTCTCGATCATCCTGATGGGACTTGCCACGCTCGATCTACTGCCTGCGGGAAAAACCATCAACAGCTGCTCCTGGATCATGCCCCGCATCAATAAGCTGATGAACCTTTTCAGGGGATCACGCTCCACAGGGGCCTATTACCCCATGGGAGTGCTGCTCGGCTTCCTGCCCTGCGGCCTTACCTATACGGCGCTGCTGACGGCTGCACGTATGGCCATGGAAGCAGAGAATCACGCTGCCGGACTGCTCGAGGGCGGCCTCATCATGCTCTGCTTCGGTCTCGGTACCGTTCCGTCTCTTCTCGTCGTGGGCAAGGCTGTCCACCTTTTCAGTGACAAGTCCCGTAAAACCCTCTACCGCATTGCCGGAGCAATCATGATCCTCACCGGTATCTACTTCACCCTGTCGGCATTCTGAGCATCACCCGCCTTCACGAGATCAGGAAAGCGATGTTACCATTACGGAAAAACATCGCGGTCATCAGGATCGCTTTATGCATGGGCGCTTTTTTACAGGATAGTCAACGAAAACCAATGGCAATTATTTGCTATTATCAGGTGTAACCTGAATCGCTTGACGATCATAATTCCAACCGTCCGTTATGCGCATTCACGATCTCGATCCCGAAAACCGGCCAAGAGAACGCTTTCTCGTTCACGGCGCATCGTCGCTCAGCCCTGCGGAGCTTCTTGCCCTGATCCTGCGATCCGGCACGAAGAACCTCAACATCATCGATACCTGCAACGAACTGATAGCGATGTACAGCCTTGAACAGCTTGCCGACCTGCCCCTCTCCGAACTGCAGAAAATAAAAGGCATCGGTCAGGCAAAAGCCATGCAGATCGCCGCTATTTTCGAACTCAACAAACGGATCCACTTCCGCCGCAACGAACTGAAAAAAATACAGTCGGCAGCCGATGTATTCGAATACATGACAGGAAGAATACCCGACGAAACAAAAGAACACCTGTTCGTGCTGCATCTGAATACGAAAAACCGGGTGATCCGCCATGAAAATGTCTCGGTCGGAACCCTCAATGCTTCGCTGATCCATCCCAGAGAAGTCTTCAAATCGGCAATAAGAGAAAGCGCTCATTCGATTATTCTCGTGCACAACCATCCGTCGGGAGATGTGGAGCCAAGCAATGCCGACCGGCAGGTTACCGGCATTCTCAAACAGGCGGGATCGATCCTGCAGATCGAACTGCTTGACCATGTAATTGTGGGAAAGGAGAAGTGGTTCAGCTTCCGCGAGCATTCGCTGCTGACATGACCGGAGTGACGAACCGTTATGCGCCGGAGAGTTCTTTCAGGGTTTGCGCCCGGAAAGCCTGCGGCAAAGCCCTGTGTTTCCTGCCGGAAAAACAGAACGACTGAGTTGCTGCTGCTGTATGTATGACGGTCATGCCGGCGAGGGATTTCGCTGCACGATCAGCCGGATAACATGCCATGTCAACCGGCGGCAGTCTGCCCGGCAGGCGGAACCCCGGGCTCGGGCGCCGGGGAGAGTTCCCTGACGTTTTTGGCCTGATACCCTTTCTGGGTTTTTTCGAGATCGAATTCCACCTCGGCATCCTGGTTAAGCACCTTGAAAGTCTGTTCCGAAACGATGGCGGAAAAATGCACAAACACATCCTCCCCTCCGTCAGGGTTCAGAATAAATCCGTAGCCTTTTTTGCCATCAAACCATTTAACCTTACTTCTTTCCATGATAAATGCGGGGCTTTATCATTAACCTGACAGCTTCTGCTGCTTATTTATATAAAATAATATAAATATTTCCCACTCCGTTTATGCTCATTTATTTCACTTTTCCACCAACAATCCCGCCTTAAATACACTGATTGCTTTTAAAAAAAAGGCTGAAACAGTAATCGAAGCAATCGAATACTCATAATTAATCCGGATAATTTTTATGAAACATTCCATTCTTATCACCGGAGCCGGCAAGGGAATCGGAAAAGCTATCGCTCTGGAATTTGCACGAACGTCAAAGAATAACCCGGACTTCAACCCGGTGTTACTGCTGGTTTCGAGAACCGCAGGCGATCTTGAAAAAACCGCAGACGCATGCAGGATAGAGGGGGCACTGGTCGAAACGTATACTGCCGATATTGCCGACTTCGCGCAGACAGCAGCGCTGGCCGAAACGATTATCAGCCAACACGGCACGATCGACTGTCTTGTCAACAATGCAGGGGTAGGCAGGTTCAAGCCCTTTGGCGAGTTGAGCGAAGATGATTTCGACTACACGGTGGCAACCAATATGAAAGGCACTTTTTTCCTGACCCAGAAGCTCTTTGCAGCCATGGAGCGCGCGCGCAAAGGGCACATTTTCTTTATCACCTCGGTCGCAGCGGAAAAAGCCTTCAAAAGTTCCTCCATTTACTGCATGACGAAATTCGCACAGAAAGGACTTGTCGAGACGCTCCGGCTGTATGCAAGAGAGTGCAACGTACGTATTACCGATGTCATGCCCGGCGCGGTCTGGACGCCGATGTGGGGAGATGTGCCGGAGGAGATGAAATCGGCCATGATGATGCCTGAAGATATTGCCGTACCGGTTGTGCAGGCATACCTGCTGCCTGGAAGAACCTCGCTGGAAGAACTGGTATTCAGGCCGGTTGGAGGAGACATCAATGAATGATCATTCAAAGCTCTTGTGGGAAAGCATGGTTTTTTCCTGTATTTTCAGATTCTTCTTTATCAACCTGCCTGTAAATCGGAACAAGTCATGAGCCTGAAGGAAAAAATAGATGCGGATCTGAAAGAGTCCCTGAAAAGCGGTAAAAAAGAGCGCCTGAACGCAATCCGTTCCATTCGCGCGGCACTCCTCGAAAAAGAGGTATCCATCCGGGTAGGAGGCGTAGCGACGCTCTCCGAAGAACAGGAAACCGAAGTGCTGGTCAGTCTTGCAAAAAAACGGCGCGACGCCATCGAGCAGTTCACTGCGGGCAACCGGCCCGATCTTGCCGAAAACGAGCAGTCCGAGCTTGCCGTGATCGAAGAGTACCTGCCTGAACCGGTTTCCGAAGAGGAGATCGTCGCAGCCATAGAGGAGATCATCGCGAAAACCGGCGCATCGTCCATGAAAGAGATGGGTCGGGTTATGGGCGAAGCCATGAAACAGCTGAAAGGAAAAGCCGATGGCGGAAAAGTGCAGCAGATCGTCAAATCGCTGCTTTCAGCATAACCATTTGCCACACCGACCACACACATGCTTGATATCAACTACATCCGGCAGAACCATGAATCGGTGACTGCCATGCTGCGTGCCCGGCAGCTTGAAGGCGAAACGGCGCGCGTTGAGGAACTGCTTGAACTCGACCTGCGCCGGCGCGAACTTGTGCAGCAGGCCGACGATATGAAAGCTCTGCGTAACAGGGTATCGAGGGACGTTGCCGAAATGAAGAAATCCGGAAACGGCCCTGCCGACGAACTGATATCGAAAATGAAAGCCGTAGCCGACGACATCGCGGCATGCGACGCCTCGCTGAAAGCCATCGAAAGCGACATGGAAAGCATCCTGCTCGCACTGCCCAACCGGCTCCACGAGTCCGTGCCGGAAGGAAAGAGCGCGGCAGGCAATGTTGTCTGCAAGGCTCCGGTCGAGTTTGACTACGATCTCCATTTACCGCTGAAAAACCATCTCGAACTCGGCAGGACGCTCGGCATTCTCGATTTCGAGCGGGGCGCGAAAGTGGGCGGAGCCGGTTTTCCCGTTTATACAGGAAAAGGGGCAAGGCTTGAACGTGCCCTCATCAATTTCATGCTCGACACCCACACCGGAAACCACGGATACACGGAAATCTTTCCTCCGTTCCTCGTGAACCGCGAATCGCTCAGGGGTACTGGCCAGTGGCCGAAGTTTGCCGATCAGGTCTACACCATCGAGGAAGACGGCCTCTACGCCATCCCGACGGCAGAAGTGCCGGTCACGAACCTGCACCGCGGCGAAATGCTCGAAGCAGAATCGCTGCCGATTGCCTATGCGGCTTATTCGGCATGCTTCCGGCGAGAAGCCGGCAGTTACGGCAAGGATACACGGGGATTCCTGAGGGTACATCAGTTCAACAAGGTCGAGATGGTACGGTTCACCCGACCGGAAGATTCGTACGAGGCGCTCGAAGCCATTGTCGGTCATGCCGAGGCTATCCTGGCGGCATTGAGGATTCCCTACCGCGTGCTCCTGCTCTGCAGCGGCGACATCAGCGCCAACGCGGCAAAATGCTACGATATCGAAGTCTGGTCGCCCGCCGAGGGCAAATATCTGGAGGCATCGAGCTGTTCGAATTTCGAGGACTATCAGGCACGGCGCATGAACATCCGCTTCCGTCCCGACGGAAAGTCGAAACCGGAATTCGTGCATACGCTCAACGGTTCGGGCCTGGCCACGTCGCGCCTCATGGTCTCGCTGCTGGAGCACAACCAGACTCCTGAAGGCGCGGTCGTCGTACCGGAAGTTCTGCGCCCCTACACGGGCTTCGACCTGATCGACTGATCAGGCGGCGCTCTGCTCCCCGGCGGAAAGTTCCTCCTTGTACTCTGCAACCATGCGGCTGACCTTTTCCATATCGATGAGAAAAGCGTCATGGCCGTATGGTTCGTCGAGATAGATCACCCGCGACTTCGGAATGAGGCGTCCAAGCTCTTCCTGCTCCTCTTTGGGATAGAGAACGTCGCTTCTGATGGACAGGATCTCTACCGGTATCTGCAAAGAACCCAGTACCGTCTCGTATGGCCCCCTTCCCCGCGCAAGATCGTGCATATCCATCGCCCTGGTAAGCGTGACATAGGTGTTCGCATCGAACCTGTCGACCAGTTTGCGCCCCTGGTAGCGCATGTAGCTCTCCACGCTGAAAAGTCCGTCATCCTGCATCCTGCGCCCGAACCTCGACTGGAAGTTCTCGAAACTGCGGTAGCTGCACATGGCCATCATTCTGGCCGCTCCGAGCCCTGCCGCCGGCGGCCGCTCCGGAGCATACCATCCGTCGTTCCAGTCGCGATCGGCATAGATGGCCTGCCGCTGCGCTTCGCTCTGGCCGATGCACCATGAAGAGTGCCGTCCGGATACGCCCATCGGCATCATGGCCTGCACCATTTCAGGATAGAGAAATCCCCACTCGAGCACCTGCATGCCGCCAAGCGACGCGCCTACCACCAGCCGAAGTCGTTCGATGCCGAGTTCATCGAGGAGCAACTTCTGGGCATGAACCATGTCCCGGATGGTAATAGGCGGAAAATCCGGGCCATAATGCCTGTCTGTCAGCGGATTCCGCGACATCGGCCCGGTCGTGCCGTAACAGCTGCCGAGCACATTGCTGCATAGAATGAAATCCTTCGATTCGTCGAATGCGCCGCCCCTGGAGAACATGCCGTCCCACCATACATCCGCGTCGGCATTTCCGGTCAGCGCATGGCAGACAAGAATGACGTTGTTTCTGTCGGCGCCCGGCGTCCCCCACGTTCTGTATGCAATACGAAGCTCGGGCAGCTCGCCTCCAAGTTCTGTGGCGAATGGCTGCTTCGAATCGAAATATCGTGTCTGAGGAGAAACGAACTCCCTGTAATCTCTCATTGCTGTCCGTTCAACGTTGCAAATGCCTGTTCAAAATCTGCCTTGATATCGTCGATATGCTCGATGCCTGCCGAAACCCGCACCATATCGAGCGACACCCCGGCTGCTGCCTGTTCTTCAGGATCGAGCTGCTGATGGGTAGTTGACGCCGGGTGGATCACGAGGGTTTTCGCATCTCCGACGTTGGCCAGATGGCTTGCGAGCCGTACCGTATCGATAAAACGCACAGCGGCGTCGAAACCGCCCCTCACTCCGAAGGTCAGCACGCATCCGAAACCGTTTGTCAGGTATTTCAATGCCTGCGCATGGGCAGGATGATTATCGAGTCCCGGATAGTTCACCCATGCGACCGCAGGATGGCCTTCGAGCCAGCGGGCAAGGGCGAGCGTGTTGTCGGCATGGCGCTGTACCCGCAGCGAGAGCGTTTCGAGCCCCTGCAGCAGCATGAAGGAGTTGAAGGGGCTGATTGCCGGCCCGAAATCGCGCAGCCCCTCCACACGCGCCTTGATGATAAAGGCAAGTTCGCCGAACGTTTCATGGAACTTCATGCCGTGATACCCTTCGGAAGGCTCGCTGAGCATTGGAAACCTCCCGTTGCCCCAGTCGAAGGTTCCACCGTCAACGATGACGCCGCCCATCGAAGTGCCATGCCCGCCTATCCATTTGGTGGCCGACTCGACCACGATCGAGGCCCCATGCTGAAGCGGCCTGCAGAGGTATCCGCAGCAGCCGAACGTATTATCCACCACGAGCGGAATGCCATGATTCACGGCAACCTCGGCGACCGACTCGAAATCCGGAACATGGAAAGCCGGATTGCCGATCGATTCGAGGTAGAGCGCTTTGGTCTTCCCGTCGATGGCCTCGCTGAAGGCCGAAGGATCGTTGCCGTCCACGAACTTCACCTCGATACCGAGGCGCCGGAAGGCAACCTTGAACTGGTTGTATGTGCCTCCGTAAAGATAGCTGGAAGAAACGATGTTGTCCCCCGCTTCGCAGAGGCTCGTCAGGGCGATGAACTGCGCCGAATGTCCGCTTGCCACGGCAAGGGCGGCCTTGCCGCCTTCAAGAGCGGCAACCCGCTGTTCGAAAACGTCGGTCGTCGGGTTCATCAGCCGGGTGTAAATATTCCCGAATGCCCTGAGAGCGAACAGGTCGGCCCCATGCGCCGCGCTGTCGAAGGTGTAGGAGGTTGTCTGGTAGATCGGCACGGCACGCGAATTGGTGACCGGGTCAGGCTGCTGGCCGGCATGCACCTGCAGGGTTTCGAATCGGTACGGGGCGTTGCTCATGATACACAACGGTTAATGATTGCCGCTATCCTGAGAGCAGGAAAAACCGGGAGCCGGACAGGCAGGGAACAGCAGAATTCTGAAGAGAGGTATGAACATGCAGAATGGCAGACATACCATCATCTCTCCCGGTCTGTTCTCCGGGATGGAATTGGCACCAATCACTGTGCATGACGGTTGCCAAGGCTTCTCAGGGCCAGTCCCTCCACCTTTCTCGATGATAGCGCTAAATGCTGAAAAGAACATTTTTTCTTTATATCCCGGCAATCTACGACAGCAATCGCTATTTTACAAGTGCGCCGACATTTATTGCAGTAAGCTTCTGAACCGTAATAATCGTAACGCTCAACGTGTAACACATTGAATCAATGACAGAATGACAGCAAGAGAACTCGCACTGAACGCCCTGCAGCAGGTTGACGCCGGAAAAAAATCGGGGAATGTCCTGCACGATCTCCTCGGCAACGCATCGCTCGAACGTCATGACAGAGCGCTGGTTACGGAACTGGTCAACGGCGTGTTCCGCCGACGTCTTACCCTCGATGCCGTAATCGCCGCATGCTATCATCACCGTTACGAAAAAACCGCTCCGGTGATGAAAAACATACTGCGTATGGGTGCATACCAGCTGCTCTGGCTCGACCGGATTCCGAAATGGGCTGCGGTAAGCGAATCGGTGGCGCTCGCGCGGAAGTACAAAGGCGAACGCATGTCCCGGCTCGTCAACGCGCTGCTGCGCAAGATCGATCCGGGCTCTGCCCTGCAGGTGGCTGTGCAGAAGGAAACGAGCGAAATCCGGCGGCTTGCCGTAGCAACCTCGCATCCCGAATGGCTGATCGAACGGTGGATCGACCGATATGGAACAGATCAGACCGGGGCAATGCTCGACTATAATAACCGGACACCGCTGACAGGGTTCAGAATCAACACCCTGAAAACAACGCCTGACGATTTCGCGTCAGCGCACGACCCCCAAAAGCATATCCGCAAGGCGGCCGGTCTTGATGATTTTTTCCTTTCAGAAGAGTTCACCCTCTTCGAAACCTTCGTCAGGCAGGGCCTCCTGACCGTTCAGAATCCCACCCAAGGCCTCTGCTGCCGTCTCTGCAACCCGAATCGAGGTGCCCTCGTCCTCGACCTTTGCGCCGCTCCGGGAGGTAAAGCCACCTATCTCGGCGAGCTCATGCAGAACGCCGGAAGCATCACCGCAGTCGATCTTTACGGCGCCAAGCTGGAAAAACTGACCCGACATGCCGCCGAACTCGGCATCTCCATCATCACGACCGTCGCAGCCGATGCGCGCACATTCCAGCCCGGAGCAAAACCTGACATCATCCTGCTCGACGCTCCGTGCAGTGGCAGCGGGGTGCTTGCCAGAAGGGCGGAACTTCGCTGGAAGATATCGCCGTCCATGCTTGCCGAACTCGTATCGCTGCAGGCCGAAATTCTCGATCATGCCGCATCGCTGCTCGGAGCGGACGGGATCCTGGTCTACGCTACCTGTTCCATAGAACCGGAAGAAAACGAACGCCAGATAGACGCATTTCTCGGGAGGCATCCTGAATTCACAAGGGATCCTCTTGCCGGAATAGTTCCCGAACCATTCGACGCAAGCGCCTCAGAAAACGGAAGTATCCTCATGCTTCCCGGTCAGGAGACCGGGTTCGACGGAGGTTTTGCCCAGCGCCTGAAAAAAAACGCCGACTGACCATGCCGGAACTCAAAGAACCCTTTCACACGCTGCTCGAAAGTTTTCTCAACCATCTCTCCGTCGAAAGGAACTTCTCCCCGAATACAAGAGACGCTTACCGGAACGATCTCTGCAGGTATTTTCAATTCATGCAGGAACAGAAAAGAACGATCGATGCCATCGAAACGCGCGATATCCGGCGATTCATAGCGGAGCTGCACGAAACAGGGCTGGCTGCCAGTACGCTCGGAAGGAACATCTCCGCCATCCGAACGCTGCACAGATTCCTCCTCGGTGAACAAAGCACGCAAACCAATCCTGCCGAAACGGTCCTGCAGCCGAAACAGGCAAAAAACCTGCCGGATGTGCTGAGCGTCGATGAGGTATTGAAGCTTCTCGATGCTCCGCTTATAAAAGAGCCGCAAGGAAAATTCATGCTGCGGGACAAAGCCATTCTTGAATTTCTCTACGCATCGGGCGTCAGGGTCAGCGAACTTACCGAACTGCAGCAGCAGAACCTCTACTTCGAAGCGGGTTTCGTCAGGATTTTCGGAAAAGGATCGAAAGAAAGGCTTGTTCCGGTTGGGCGGTCGGCCATGGAGTGGATAACGCGCTACCGCAACGAACTGCGTATCGGACTGTCGGGCAAAAATTCCCACGACGCGCTCTTTCTCAATGCAAGGGGAAAAAAACTGTCAAGAATGGCGGTTTACAACATGGTCAGGGAGTATGCAGCGATTGCAGGCATCCGAAAGGATATCAGCCCCCACACGCTGAGGCACTCCTTTGCCACCCATCTGCTCGAGGGAGGAGCGGACCTGCGCGCCGTTCAGGAGATGCTCGGCCACACCTCCATTCTCGCAACCCAGATCTACACCCATATCGATCGATCGTTCATCCGTGAGGTGCATAAGACCTTTCATCCGAGAGGATGAATCATTCCGGGAGGGTCACTTTCCGGCAAGCCATTCTCCCGCTTTTCTGTTTCCAAGCTCGGCTGCGCGTCTCATATCGGCAATCGCGCCGTTGCGGTCGTTCATTTCTTCCCTTGCCAGACCTCTCGCATACCATGCCTTGTCGTAACCGGAACGGATTTCAATTGCCCGGTCAAGATCGGCAAGAGCCAGCCGGTAATCCTTAAGGGCCGCATAAGCCTTTCCCCTGTGGTAGAACGCCCGGGCGCAATCCTTCCGAAGCTCGATGGCCCGGCTGTAATCGGCTATCGCCTCCCGGTATTTCTTCTGCTCGAAGTAAGCCTTGCCCCGGGCATACCAGGCTTTCTGGTAGTTGACGTCCGCAGCCAGCGCAAGATCGAACTCGGCGACTGCCTCGCTGAAACGGGCCAGCTCGTAATACGCTTCGCCTTTCTTTACATGGCTCTTCGGCGACTCTGCCTGCAGGGTGCATGGCATGAAAAACGAAAAGAGAAGCAGAACTGCGATGATTTGAGCAGCAAGACTTTTCATTGGATGGGCATTCTGGTTTCCATTATCACCCGCTTCCTGTTATGGCTTTCCCGCTCTATTTTCAAGGCCGCAAGAGTCAGGTTCACGTCGAAAAGGAAAAACACAAGCGAACATGAAAGAGAAAACATGCTTGCAATAAACACAACCGATATGGCTATGGGAATATCCAGACCTGCCAGTACGGAGAAAAAAAGGAGCATGATCAGCATCGATGCGCCCAGGCAGGTGAAACTCGCAAGCAGGATAGCCATCCTGATGAAACGCGCCCGTTTCCACAGAATATCGACTTCCCGGTTTATTCTGAGAATATAGGACTCCGGCTGGGCCTCCAGGTTGTCGAGCAGGGCTCTCGACCGGTCTATGATGCGTCCCAGCCGGTTTGTCATGGTGAGGAGCAGCAAGCCGATCCCTGAAACAAGGATCATCGGCCCTATAGCCGTCTGCAGAACAGGCACAAGTTCCCGTACCGTGGTAATGGTCATAACGTTCATTCTTCCTGAAAAATCCTTTCTTGCTGTAACATAGCAAATACATCCCCCCCTGATATAACATCTCCTGAAACAAAAACCTACAAAAGGTTCAACAAATCTCCGGCTTCCGGAACAACCGCATGGAGATGCAGCTGCTCCTCGACAATGTTCCGGAACGACTCTTTCGCCCCCGCATCACCATGAACCACATACACATCCGGCTTGTTTGAAAAACCCTGCAGCCATCGCAGCAGATCGCTCCGGTCGCCATGAGCCGAAAGGCCTCCGACGGTATGGATGCCGGCTTCCACCTTGTAGGTCCTTCCGTGAATGGAGACCTCCGGTTCACCGTTGACAATCAGCCGGCCCAGCGTTCCGGGAGCCTGGTATCCGGTAATGATCACCCGGCACTCGGGCCGCCAGATATTGTGCTTGAGATGGTGGAGGATCCGGCCTCCGTTGCACATGCCGCTTCCGGCTATGATGATGGCGCCCTGCCGGATGTCGTTGATTTTTCGGGAAGCCTCGACGCGATCGGTAAAATGCAGGTTCCGGAGCGGGGGCAGAAGAGCGGGGTTGTTCCTGAGTTTGAGCGCATCCTCGTCGAGCAGGGCCGGATAATCCCAGTATATCCTTCCGGCATCGATAGCCATGGGGCTGTCGAGATAGACCTGCCACTTTTCAAGTTCCCACTGATCGTAGAAGGTGGCGAACAGATAGAGCAGTTCCTGGCTTCGCCCGATCGAAAACGCGGGAATGAGGATATTGCCGCACTCCCTGCAGGCCGTCCTGAAAATATCTCCAAGTTCGGCAATAGTCTCCATGAACTGACGATGCAGCCAGTCGCCGTAAGTGCTCTCCACCAGCACGGCATCGGCATGCGAAGGCGTTTCAGGATCATGCAGCAGCGGCCCCCCGTACTGGCCGAGATCTCCGCTGAAAACAAGGGTGCGTTCCTCTTCGCCTTCCCTGATTCGGAGTTCCACAACCGCCGAACCCAGAATATGGCCGGCATCATAAAAACGAAGCCTTACGCCCGGTACGATCTCCTTTTCCTCACGGTACTCCATCCCCCTCATCCGGCCGACGGCTTTAAGGGCATCCTCTCTGGTGTACAGCGGCTCCGCATTCCGATCCCGGCGGCTTGCAGGATGACGCCGCCGGTGATCGGCATCGCGCTCGGCAAGCGAAGCCGAATCGAGAAGCAGCACTCTCGACAGGTCAATGGTCGCATGCTGCGTGAATACAGGACCCCTGTACCCCCGTTTAACAAGCAGCGGAAGCCGTCCTGAATGATCGATATGACCATGACTGAGCACAACCGCGTCGATGGCTGCGGGATCGAAAGGAAATGGATCGCGGTTCAGCGATTCCTCTTCGGGAGAACCCTGTATCAGGCCGCAATCGAGCAGCAGGGTGTATTCGCCTGTCCTGAGGATGTGGCAGGTGCCAGTAACCCGCGCCGTAGCGCCGTAAAACTGAAGCTCCATAAAACCTTCTCCAGAGAATTATTCCGGCCTCTCAGATCGTTTTTTAAAGATACGCATCAGCATTAGCAAAAAACGACAGAATAACACCCCCTAAAAAGAGGGATTATAAAAACCTAACGTAAATTTCACAATTCGCTGTCCAAACCAGTCACGGACGGGTAAAAGGAACTCCGATTTTCCGTCCCCGCTCCATAACGTTGCATACAAGCTTTTTATTTTTTACAATTGTGCTCTTCATTCTGTTACACGACAAACGGAAACAGACAATAAAGCGTTGTTGCCCGAAACATGCTCAATGAACCATGAACGTTGACCGGCGCCTGACAGCTCTCGCAAAAACCCGCAAAGTGCCGTTTATCGTTTCGCTGGTTTCCGGAACGATTGCCGCGCTGACGCTTGTCTGGCAGACAGCCCTGCTCAGCAGGATCATCGACGGCGCATTCCTCGGCAAGCAGACGCTCGGGGACCTCTCGCCGCTGCTCTGGCTCTTCGCACTTGCGAGCATCCTGCGAATGCTGCTGTCCTGGTTTTCAGTTTACCAGGCAAAACGAGGTGCTATCCTGCTCAAACAGGATCTTTTCAGCCGGCTGACGTCTGCAACCGGCAAGCTCGGGCCTCAGTTTTCCCGATCGCTGCAGAGCGGCAGCCTCTCTGCAACGCTGACCAAAGGTATCGAAGCGCTCGACGCCTATTTCAGCCAGTATCTGCCGCAACTCTGGTTTGCGATTGCCGTCCCGCTGATAATCCTTATCGCAGTCGTGACCTCCGATCCGCTTTCCGCCCTTATCCTGCTTCTCAGCGCCCCGCTCATCCCCCTCTTCATGATGCTTATCGGCAAATCCGCCGGAGCCATGACCGACCGGCAGTGGCAAACCATGAGCCGGATGAGCGGCTACTTTCTCGACAGGCTGCAGGGGCTCACCACGCTCAAGCTCTTCGCACGCAGCCGGGAACAGCGACAGGGTATCGAAAGTACCGGAGAGTCGTTCCGCCATGCAACCATGCAGGTTCTGAAAATAGCGTTCCTCTCTTCACTGACACTCGAACTGACAGGCACCATCGGCACGGCAATCATCGCCGTAGGTGTGGGCATACGCCTGCTGGGCGACCACATCGCTTTTTTACCGGCGCTGTTCGTACTGATGCTCACTCCCGACTTCTATCTCCCACTCCGCCAGCTCGGTCTGAGGTTCCATGCCGGCAAGGAAGGAATCAGCGCTTCGAAGGATATTTTCTTCCTGCTGGACAAGGCGGAAGAAACACCGAATCCCGGGCACGGGATGCTACCTGAAAATCTGCTGAAAGAGCAGCCGATAAAATTCAATAATATCTCCTACACCTATCCAGGCGCCGTCGCCCCCGCCATCGAAGGCCTCACCTGTTCGTTTCCGCCCGGCAAGACCACGGCCATAACCGGCCCGAGCGGCTCCGGTAAAAGCACCCTCGTCAGCCTGCTTCTGCGTTTCGTGAAACCGGAAAAAGGCTCGATAACGATAAACGACACATCTATCGACAGCCTTTCCGAGGAAGCCTGGCTGAGCCGGATCGCATGGGTTCCGCAGCACCCTTTTCTTTTCAACGCATCCATCAGGGAAAACCTGCTGCTCGCACGGAAGAACGCCGACGACGCAGAATTGCGCGACGCACTCGCACACGCCGGACTCGACGAGCTGCTGAAAAACATGCCGGAAGAACTGGATACGATAATCGGCGAACAGGGTGCACGACTGAGCGGCGGCGAAGCCCAGAGGCTTGCCCTTGCACGTGCGTTCCTCAGAAATGCGCCGGTGCTGATACTCGACGAACCGACATCGAACACCGATCCCCTGCTGGAAAGATCGCTGCGCACTGCCATGCATCGACTTATGGCAGGAAGAACCGTCATCATCATCGCGCACCGCCAGGAAACCATCCGGAATGCCGACAGCATCATCGTGCTGCGCAACGGAACGATAGCCCAATCAGGCACCCATGCAGAACTTATTGCGGCAGGAGGCTACTACAGCTCCGTGAGCCCTGCCGCTCCGGAGGAGGACGCATGAAAACATTCCTTCGTCTCGTCGGCCTTGTCAGGCCTTTTTTCTGGTGGATGCTGCTTGCCGCCATTGCCGGTTTCGCGGCAACCGGCAGCGGCATTGGCCTGCTCATGACCTCAGCCTACATCATCGCCAAAGCCGCTCTGCAGCCGCCGATGTCCGATATCCAGCTCGGCATGGCAGGCGTCAGATTCTTCGGCATAGCACGCGGAGCGTTCAGGTATGCTGAACGGCTCATCTCCCACGACGCCACGTTCCGCATCCTCGCGCGGCTGCGTCTCTGGTTCTACGACGCCCTTGAACCGCTCGCCCCGGCCCGACTTCTTGCATTCAGAAGCGGCGATCTTCTGCAGCGGATCGTCGACGACATCCAGAGTCTCGAGAACATATACGCGAGGGTGCTCGCGCCCCCGGTAACGGCTCTGCTGACCGCCCTGCTCATCTGGTTCCTTATCGGCATCTGGTCACCTGAAGCCGCTCTGGTAACCCTCGGCTTCCAGCTTGCGGCCGGTTTCGGCCTGCCGCTGCTTGCCGCCGGGCTCGGCAGGGGCCTTGGCGGACGCATTACGGAGCTTCGGGCCCGACAGCAGACAGAGACGGTGGATTTCACCCAGGGACTCGGCGAACTTCGGGTTTACGGTCAGCTCGATGCCTGCCTTGAACGCATGAAGGCCAACGAGGCTGAAATCCTCCGGCTGCAGAAAAAAAACGCGTGGATCGAAAGCATGCAGGAATCGCTCGTCGGCATATGCATGAACAGCGCCCTGATCGGGGTACTGCTTGTACTGCTCCCCTCGGTGCCGTCCGGACATCTCAGCGGCATTACCCTTTCGGTGATCATGCTCGCAGTCATGGCATCTTTCGAGTCCTTTGCGCCACTGCCTGCCGCAGCAGGCCATATCGAAGCCGACATCCATGCCGGAAAGCGGCTTTTCGAAATCATCGACGCAAAACCCGAAGTCGCAGTCCCCCCAGAGCCGCAGCCATTCCCGGCGCACCCCGACATCCGGATGCGCAACCTGACCTTCAGTTACCCCGGAAGCCCCGATAAAACGCTTGATGGCGTAACAATCGACATACCTGAAGGTCTTCACGTCGCCATCGTTGGGCCAAGCGGAGCGGGTAAATCCACAATTGCCGCGCTCCTCGTGCGATTCTGGAACACAGCGCCCGGCGAGCTCGTCATCGGAGGTACCGACATCGGCGCTTTCGACCCTGAAGAACTGCGACGCAACCTCTCGCTCGTCTCGCAGCGAACCTACCTCTTCGGAGAGACCATACGGGATAATCTGCTCCTCGCAAAACCGGAGGCCAGCGACACCGAACTTGCCGAAGCTCTCGAATCGGCCGGCATAGGCCACTTCGCAGGCCGGCTTGAAGACTGGGCAGGCCAGCACGGCATGCAGATCAGCGGCGGAGAAAGGCAGCGCATAGCCATCGCACGCATGATCCTGCAGGATGCTCCGGTCGTCATTCTCGACGAAGCCACCGCAAGTCTCGACATGCCAACCGATCGGGCAGTCACAAAAACCATCGATGCCCTGACTGCAGAAAAAACCCTGCTCACCATAACCCATCGTCTTTACAGTATGGCACGGTTCGATGCGATCTATGTGCTCGACAGGGGAAAGGTCGTCGAAAAGGGTACGCATTCGGAACTCCTGCAGCGAAACGGTCTCTACAAGGCCATGTGGGATCTGCAGCACGAAAACGCACCTGCCTTGTAAAAAACAAAGTCAGGAGTCGCCTTCTCTGCCATGACGAGCCTTCGGAGGAAAACGCAGCCATGCCCACGCCACAAGCAGTCCGAACAGGGTGTATGCCAGCGTGAAGGCCCACTCAGGTGCATCGTAGTACAGCACGCTCTGAAGCCAGTGCTCGATGAAGCTTGTCTGATACTCTCGCTGCCCTGCCTCACGACGAAGTGCTGATTCCAGCTCGGTCAGGGCGCAGTACTGCCCCAGCCATGCCTGCAGAGCAACGACTCCAATAAGAGCAAGATGAACAAAACGCCACCAGAGACTGTTAACCCACGTCCAGCCGAACCTGTTGCCAATCAGGATAACCGGAAAACCCAGAACGACGAACAGAACGATTCCGAAGTGAACAACCAGAACCGTGTCTGCAAGCATTTTGTAAGGCAGCAGCGAATCCATGATTTAAACCGCCTAAGACACCAGCGCCTTGCCGACGGAGAAGGCATCGCCGAGACGAGGGCCTACGCCGTGATACCCTCTCCGGGCGGTATCGTAGACGAGAGGCCGGATTTTCATGATGTCGAGGCGGCCGTCCTGGCCGAACACAACGGCATCGGCCTTGACGTCGATGATTTCTCCGATGAACTGGGTATGCAGACCGATTTCGATAACATGCAGCAGCCTGCATTCGAGTACTACCGGAAACTCCTCCGCATATGGCGCGTCGACAAGATCGCTTTTCACATGAGTCAGTCCTGCAACGGCGAACTTGTCGGCGTCACGCCCGGAAGCGATCCCCACGTAGTCGGCCTGGACCATCAGCCCTTCAGATGCGATGCCGACCGTAAACGCCTTGCGTTCGACGATACAGCCATAAGAGTATGTGGCTTTTCGCAATGAAACCGCCACACAGGGCGGCTGCGAGCAGCAGATACCGCCCCATGCGGCGTTCATGAGGTTGGGTTTGCCTGCCTGGTCATAGGTTCCGACCATCAGCACCGGTGTGGGAAAAAGTTGTGTTTTTGCTCCGACAGATTGTTTCATGTGACTGTTATCCGGAAATGATTACACCTATACGTAACTGATCCTGTTTTATAACTGCCCCTGCTGACTGAAATACCGCAGTTTCCCGGTTTCGAACCCGAGTGAATCGGCTTTGGCGACAAGCTGCTGCAGGAGTGCAGGCTCCATTTCCGGCTTTCGGGCAAGAATCCAGAACAGGGATTTTTTATGTCCGCAGACAATAGCCCAGGAGTAGTTCACCCGGTCAAGAGCCACGACGTTGTAGCTTGCATAGAATGGCCCGAAAAAAGAGACCTTGAGAGCGCCTTCCGTAACGTCCCCCACAAATACAGCTTTGCCTTCGATGGACTTCCACTCCCCTTTTTCAGCATCGTAACCGCGGTTCATGACCTTTACTTTTCCGTCTTCGCGAAGCGAGTACTCTGCGGAAACCTGCCCGAGATTTTTCTCGAACCGGTTGTCGAGCCGGGCGATCTCGTACCATGTGCCGAGATACCGTTCAAGACGGAAACCGTCGACCACGGTAAGTCCTTCCGGTACGCCGGTACAGCCGGAAAGAAGCATCAAGAAAAGCAATAACAGTTTTTTCATAATAATAACGCAGTTTAGTTGCCACCATCCTTCGGCTTTCCGCTGTATCCGGAATATCGTAATTTCGTTGTGTCGAAACCGAGCGAATCGGCTTTTGCCGCCAGACGCTTCATAAGCGCCTTGTCAATTACCGGTTCCCGGGACAGAATCCAGAACATGGATCTGTCGCGACCGCAGGCAATTGCCCACGAGTAGTGTTCTTTATCGAGTGCAATAATATTATACTCGGAATAAAACGAACCGAAAAACGAAACCTTAAGCGCGCCCATGGTTTTGTCGCCGGACAGATGCGCTTTTCCCCGCCTGAAACGCCAGCGTTCGAGCTCCACATCATACCCCTTGTTCATGATCGAGATCCGCCCGGAATCGTCGACCGAATATTCTGCGGAAACCCGGTCAAGATTCTTTTCGAACGAATTGTCGGAACGGGCTATTTCATGCCATGTTCCGAGAAACCGATCGAGCCGGAAACCATCGACGACACGAACACTATCAGGAACTTCGGCGCAACCGGCGATCAGCAGAACAATAAAAACGAGATACTTCTTCAACATGGAGAATGGACAGGGATCAGGGATCAGGGATCAGGGTGAAAATACATTTATTTTACAAAATAAACCCAAAAGCATTTGATTTATTTCTCTTTTTCTCGACTTCGGCATCCTTTTCCGGCTGACGCTTCAACGGGAACACTCCGGGAACACCTTGCCGAATAGCCGGATGGCCTGATAGCAGGATCGTTTGCTTCAATCAAACACTACCGTCTTTTTTCCGTTAACCAGTATTCTCTGCTCGCTGTGCAGGCGCAGTGCCCTGGCCAGGACGAGCCGTTCGAGATCGCGACCTTTTCTTATCAAGTCGTCGAGAGTGTCCTTGTGGGTGATCCTGACGATATCCTGCTCGATGATCGGCCCCTGATCGAGATCTTCGGTTACGTAGTGGCTGGTCGCTCCGATAATTTTCACTCCGCGTTCGTTGGCCTGTCGATAAGGGCTGCTGCCGACAAAAGCCGGCAGGAAAGAGTGATGGATGTTGATGACCCTTGAGTGATACCGATTGACGAACTGCGGCGAAAGCACCTGCATGTACCGGGCGAGTACCACGGCATCGACATCGTGCTGCTGCAGAAGATCGATCTCCTCTCTTTCGACCTCCTCCTTTGTCGCAGCAGTTACGGGAAACACATGGAAAGGAATGCCGTAACGTGCGGCCAGGGGTTCGAGATCGGGGTGATTGGAGACGATGAGAGGAATATCGATAGCAAATTCGCCGATGCTGTGCCGCCAGAGCAGATCCTGCAGGCAGTGGTCGTATTTGGATACAAAAATCGCGACTCGCATCTTCCGGTCGCCAAGGCTGATATTCCAGGAGGCGCCGAACTCTTTTGCAAGCGGGGCGAAAGCGTCGTGCAGTTCGCATGCCGGTATGGAAAAGTTCGAGGTGCTCCATGAAACACGGATGAAGAACATCTTTTCGGATGTATCGACATGCTCGTCAAGATCGAGAATGTTGCCTCCTCGTTCATAGATGAAATGGGATATTCGGGAAACAAGTCCTGACCGGTCAGGACAGGAGAGGAGCATGATGGCGCGCGGGTCGGCAGAAGACATCTAAAACTGACTGAAAGATTTGCTGAAGCTGGCCGTCGGCCCACAATGGACGACGGGTTATGAGGCATTACAAATTTAATGTATTTTCACGAACGTCGGTTGAACCCGAATAATTTCAAAAATCTGAAAAACCCGCCCGACCGCCGACTACCTGCGGAAAAACCATCATGACTGAACGACACTACTGGATCATAGCTGTTTCTGCAGTCTGCATTGCCGGAGTCCTGAGCTTCTTTTTTCTCGACCTGCCGGCCGCAATCTTTTTCCGGGATCTCAGGGATACCGGATTCTACGGGTTTTTCAGGTTCGTCACCCGTCAGGGCGAGTCGCAGTGGTATCTTATAGCCGGACTTGCGGCATTCATACTGTTTCGAAGAAAAAAACCTTCTGCTGCCTCATCGGGGCTGCTGCTTTTCTCTTCAGTGGCGTTTTCCGGCCTTGCCGCTGACCTTGCCAAGGTAGTTGCCGGTCGGGCCAGGCCAAAGCTGTTCTTCCGGGAATCGCTGTACGGTTTCGATTTCCTGCAATTCGAGCATGCGTGGATTTCGTTTCCATCGGGCCATTCGGCGACGGTGTTCAGCGTTGCCGCAACACTCGCAATACTCTATCCGCGTTATCGCCTGCTCTTTTTTCTCTGGGCGGCACTGATCGCCTTCAGCCGTATCGCAACGACCCAGCACTATATCAGCGACGTCCTGGCCGGGTCGCTGCTCGGAGCAGCATCGACGGCGTTCCTCTATCACCGTTATTTCAAAAAGCCTTGCCATGCGATTATCCCTTCCGCAATCCCGTGAGCTGGCACCGGCACTGGTCCTGGCGCTGCTCGTCGGCATCAGCTTTTTTGCAGGACTCGGTTCGGGGCCGCTTTTCGACGTCGATGAAGGTGCTTTCAGCGAAGCCACCCGCGAGATGCTTGCGAGCGGCAACTACCTGACCACCTATCTGAACGGCTTGCCGCGATTCGACAAACCGATCCTTATCTACTGGCTGCAGGCGCTCAGCGTAAAAACGTTCGGCATGAACGAATTCGCGTTCCGCTTCCCGTCGGCGGCGGCTTCCGGTGTCTGGGCCGGAGCAATTTACCTGTTTACCCGGCGGGAACTGGGCACCGGCACCGCCCTGCTCGCATCGGTATTCATGGTACTCTCTCTGCAGATCACCATCATCGCCAAAGCGGCCATTGCCGACGGCCTGCTGAACTGCTGCCTTGCCCTCACCATGTTTGCGGTTTACAGACATTTCGAAACAGGCTCTGCCGCGTCCCGATATCTGGCATTTGCCGCTGCCGGACTTGGCGTGCTTACGAAAGGACCGGTGGCCGTCGTGATTCCCGGCGCGGTTTCCCTGCTCTTTTTCCTGCAGCAGGGGATGCTGAGGCAATGGCTGAAAACCGTGCTGAACCTGCCGGCGATTCTGCTTTTCCTTGCCATCGTTATGCCCTGGTACACACTCGAATACCTCGACCAGGGCATGGCTTTCATCGAAGGATTCATCTTCAGACATAACGTGAACCGGTTCAGTTCGTCGCTTGAAGGACACTCGGGCTCGATACTGTACTACGTACCGGTCGTGCTTGCCGGACTCATGCCCTTTACCGGCATGTTTTTTACCGCGTTGCTGAACCTGAAAAAGCTGCTCGATGAACCGCTTAACCGCTACCTTGGCCTCTGGTTCGTTTTCGTCTTCGTCTTTTTCTCGCTCTCGGGCACCAAGCTGCCGCACTACATGATTTACGGCTACACGCCGCTGTTCATCCTGATGGCGCGAGCGTCGCAATACGCCAGACATATCCGCCTGCATGCGCTCTGGCCTGCGACGTTTCTGCTTCTCTTCGCCGCACTGCCGGTACTGATTCCCGTGATCGCGCCGACAATCGACGATCTCTACATACAGGCGGTGCTGCGGAGCGCAACAGAGCTGACCGGGATAACCCACATGCTGCTGCTTGCCTCGGCTGCGCTCGCAACGGCTGCCGTAACGTTCGTTCCCGGCCTCTCCACCGCCCTGCGCGCGGCTATGACCGGAATCATCTTCTGTCTTTGCGTTAATTTCCATCTCATGCCGGTTGCCGCCCGACTGCTGCAGGAACCTGTTCGCGATGCTGCTCTGCTCTCGAAAGCGAGAGGATACAAAGTTGTGATGTGGAAAGTCTACTACCCCTCTTTTTTGCTATATTCACAATCTTTCGCTGAAAGACGCGCGCCGCTTCCGGGCGAGATCGTGCTGACCACAGTAAAATATCTTGAACGGCTCGACAATCCCGACATTCTTTTCAGCAGGCATGGCATCGTCCTTTTGAAAAACAACGACCTGAAACCCCGTCGATGAAACTCTCAGTGGTCATCCCGCTCATGAACGAAGCGGAGAACATCCGTCCGCTTTTCGAAGCGCTCGATGCGGCACTCGGAACCATCGATCACGAAATCATTCTCGTAGACGACGGCTCGACCGACGGGACGGCAGCAGCCATACAGGAAGCTGCGCCCCCGAACGCCCGACTCGTGATACTTAACAAGAACTACGGACAGACGACGGCAATGGCTGCCGGCATCGACCATGCCATGGGCGAATTGATCGCAACGATGGACGGCGACCTGCAGAACGACCCCGGCGATATTCCCATGATGATCAGACACCTTGAGGCGCACGGACTCGATGTCGTGGCAGGACGAAGGGCATCGAGAAAGGACGGCATGGTACTCCGCAAGATTCCCAGTGCTCTTGCAAATGCCATGATCCGGAACCTCACCGACGTGCATATCCGCGATTACGGCTGCACGCTGAAGGTGTTCAGAAAGGATGTCGCCAAGAATCTCGGCCTTTACGGCGAACTGCACCGGTTCATTCCCGTGCTGGTTCAGCTCTACGGAGCAAGAATGGAGGAGGTCGATGTCCGCCATCATCCGCGGAAATACGGCCGTTCGAAGTACGGCATAGGCAGAACCTTCAAGGTGCTGAGCGACCTGCTCTTCATGGTGTTCTTCCAGAAATGGGGCCAGAAACCAATGCACCTGTTCGGGACGCTCGGTTTCTTTTCGTTTTTTCTCGGCATTGCCATCAATCTCTATCTGCTGGCGCTGAAACTGCTGGGAGAAGAGATCGGCGGACGACCGCTGCTCTCGCTGGGCGTAATACTCACCTTCATCGGCATCCAGCTCATCACTACAGGCTTTGTGGCCGAATTCATCATGCGTACCTATTACGAATCGCAGAACAAGAAACCTTACATTATCCGGAAAATCGTTGGCAAACCATAAGCAACAGCTCTCGAAGCTTCTGAAAACCCTGGCACAGCTCATCATCACCGTGCTGGCGCTCTATCTTGTATTGACGAAAATCGACCTGACGAAGCTCTTCGGAATCATCCGCAATGCAAACCCCTGGTACCTCCTGCTCTCGTTCCTGTTCTTCAACATCTCGAAAATCGTCAACGCCCTCAGGCTGAACCGGTTTTTCAGGGATATCGGCATCGAGCTTTCGACGATGTACAACATGAAGCTCTACTACCTCGGCATGTTCTACAACCTCTTTCTGCCGGGTGGGGTCGGAGGGGACGGCTACAAGATCTACATCCTGCAGAAGAACCACGGTATCAGAATGATCAATGTTTTCAATGCCGTGTTCTGGGACCGACTATGCGGCATCATAGCGCTTGCCGTCCTCTCACTCGCATTGCTCCTGCCAAGTACCTTCGCTCAGAAGCTGCCGCAGTTCATCCCCCACGCATGGGCGATTATGGTGTCGCTCTACCCGCTTTCGTTCCTGCTCAACAAACTCTTCTACAAGCAGTTCCTCCGGAGCTTCGCCATAACCGCATGGGAGTCCATGCTGATACAGGTTACCCAGGTCATCTCGGCATTTTTCATCCTCAAGGCTATCTCTCCGGCATACCATGCCATTGACTACCTCGCTATTTTTCTGATCTCCTCCATCGCAACTGTACTGCCGATCACTGTCGGAGGCGCCGGTGCGAGGGAGGTGACTTTTTATTTCCTGCTCGAATACCTCTCGCTCGATACCAGCACGGGCGTAGCACTTTCACTGATCTTTTTCGGTATCTCGGCAATTTCAGCCCTTGCCGGCATCCTTGGCCGTACGCGTCACGAAACAAGTACCGGAAGCCTGCCGCAATCCCCCTGAGCCGTTCAGCCGGATGGTGATGTCGTCGACGAAATCCAGGCAAGGTACCCCGAAAGACCTCCGGTTATGGGAATCCTTATGATCTCGGGAACGTCGTAAGGATGGTACTCGCTGATATATGATTCGAGCGCGCCGTATCGGGTGACTGTGGTTTTGATGAGAAGCAGCGTTTCAGCCTCCCGCTGCACTTCGCCTTCCCAGAGAAAAAAGCTGCGGACGGCAGTCATCTGGACGCAGGCCGCGAGATGGTTGCCAAGAATGCCTTCGGCAAGTTCCTCGGCTTCGTCCCTGCCGGGAACGGTGGTAATCGCCATGCAATATTCTTCGTTCATCGGCTTGCCTGTTTCGATGCTGCAATTCGTTGCTATAATTCAACAAGCTGTTTCGTAAACCGCTGGAAGGGGTGCGCTCCGTCACTGCGGAGCACTACGGTATCTTCGATGCGTACGCCGAAACGGCCTGGAAGGTAGATGCCCGGTTCGACGGTAAAGACCATGTTTTCCTCCAGTATGCGGTCGTTTTTGGAACTGATGCGCGGCTCCTCATGCACGTCGATGCCAACGCCGTGGCCGAGACTGTGTCCGAAAGCCTCCCCGTAACCGTTGCCTGCAATAAACGCACGGACGGTACTGTCAAGTTCCGAGGCTTTCATTCCGCACCTCGCGCAGTCGAGACCGAGCTGCTGTGCATCCCGGACGATTCGGTAAACCTCCCTTGCCTCGTCGGAAACCCTGCCGAGCGACACCGTACGCGTCTGGTCGGAAGCGTACCCTTCGACAACGCAGCCCATATCGATGACGATCAGCTCGCCGACTTGAAAATGCGCTGCTGATGGTTTTGCGTGCGGCATGGCCCCTCTCGGTCCGGACGCGACGATCGGATCGAAAGAGTCCTTTTCAGCGCCGAGCTTCCTGTGCAGGTATGATATTTCTGCAGCAATATCGAGCTCTGTTGCCTCAGGCCGGATCATGGGCAGAACCATATCAAGCACCTGCTCGCTGATAGCCGCAGCCCTCTGGAGGTGCGTCAGTTCGATGACGTTCTTGAGCATCCGAAGGTCGTCGAAAAACGACTCGACAGGAACCGCCATTGAAATTCCCTGAAGCTTCTCGCACAACCGGCGGGCTTCGTTCCATGTCATGCTGTCGGACTGTATACCGACAGCGCTGCCGAGAGGGTAACTGCCGGAAACCAGTTCAGCGGCAAAACCGTCCTGCGTGATGACGGTTTCGGCAACGCGAACCTCAGCCGCAGCCTGCTCGCGGTAGCGGAAATCGGTGAAAAGAATACACCGGCCTGTGCCGATGAGCAACCGTCCGCTCGAACCGCTGAACCCGGTCAGCCAACGGATAACGGAGAGATCCGAGACGATCAGGGCATCGAGCCGGCGACGGGCCATGCCGTCGCGAACATGTTCGATGGCATGCGTACGAAGGGAATCGTGTAATGCGAGATCCATACTGCGGCCCGAGTGCGTGAAAAATACCCGTAAGAAAAGCATGAGCGCTTGCAATGCGCCATATTCTTATTATAATTTACATTTATTGCTTTCTTGATTCTCTCTCCGCCAACCATTTTTTTCATGGCTCACAAAAATTTTCTTCATAAGCTGCTCGTCGGTGAACATTTCTCGCAGGAGGAGATGACGCAGTGCATGAACGCCATCATGAGCGGTTTTTTTCCCGACACGGTGGTTGCTGCCCTGCTTGCCCTGCTGCAGCGAAAAGGCATTACTTCGCCTGAGCTCACGGGCGCCTACTTCAGCCTCATCGCAAAAACGAACATTATCGACCTGCACGACAATGCGGTCGATACCTGCGGTACAGGCGGCGATCATGCAGGAACATTCAATATTTCCACGATCGGCTCCATTATCGCAAACAGCGTCGGCGTCCCGATCGCCAAGCATGGAAACCGTTCGGTCACGAGCAGTTGCGGCAGCGCCGACGTGCTCGAGGAACTCGGTTTTTCCATAGACCTTCCCGCAGAAGCCACCGGAGAACTGTTCTCGCATACCGGTTTCGCATTTCTGTTCGCGCCGATCTATCATCCGTCGATGAAGCAGGTCGCCCAGGTGCGCAGGGACCTCGGAATCAGAACGATATTCAACATGCTCGGCCCCCTCGTCAATCCGGCCCGCTCGAAGCGTCAACTGGTCGGGGTCTTCAGCAGTGAGCTGATGGAACTCTATACGGAAGTGCTGCTTCAGACAGGAGCCCAGCATGCCATGATCGTCCACTCCATGACGGAGGAAGGCGTCGCACTTGACGAACCAAGCCTCAACGGCCCGACATACATCGTTGAAATCCAGAACGGCTATGTCTGCCGCCATACTGTCCAACCTGAAGATTTCGGCCTCGACAGACATCCGCTTTCGGCTATACAGGGCGGCGACCGCAAAAAAAACGCTGCGATCATCCGTTCGATTCTCGACGGAAGCGCATCGGCTTCGCAGATGGATGCTGCACTCTATACTGCGGCAATGGCATGTTATGTTTCCGGAAAAGCAAGTTGCATCGATGAAGGAATGAGCATGTCGAAAGATGCCCTTGAAAGCGGAGAAACAGAAAAAAAATTCGGGCGGATTCTCGCTCTGAATGCCGAACTTTCAGCAAGATACCGTGAGTCGGTCAACTAAGTCCTTATATTTTTACCAAAAAACTTGTATTATTGTTGCTTTTACCGCGGCAGCCGAAGTGCGTTTTTAATTGTCGATCATGAACGGAAACAACATCCTGCGTCCGGAAATCAACGAAAGCATCAGCGATAAACTGAGTCTGTCGGGCGTGAGCGCTTCCAGACAGAAAGCCATTCAGCAGGCTCTGGAAAACGTGAACAAGCCGGGTTTCAGAATAGAGCCTTCGGCAATTCTGCCGCTCATGAAACCGGTCACCTGGTTCCCTCCGATGTGGGCATTCGCCTGCGGCGTGGTTTCGACCGGCGAGGACATCCTGTCGAACTGGTCTATCCTTCTGCGCGGAGTCATTCTTGCCGGACCGCTCATGTGCGCAATGTCGCAGACCATGAACGACTATTTCGACCGTGAGGTCGATGCCATCAACGAACCCGACCGCCCGATACCCGCAGGAAAAATATCGAAATCCGCAAGCTGGCTCATCACGTTCGGCCTCATCATCACCGGATTTCTGGTAGCCCTGTCGATTCATCCCTATGTGGTGGCCATCGCATTCGTGGGAGTACTGATGTCCCATGCTTACTCCGGGCCGCCTGTCCGGGCGAAACGCAACGGCTGGTTCGGCAATCTTATCGTGGGACTCGCCTATGAGGGCGTCGCATGGCTGACAGGCAGTTTTGCCATTACCCAGGGTATACCGTCCGGAGAAACCATCGCGCTTGCACTTATATTTTCGCTTGGTGCACACGGCATCATGACGCTCAACGATTTCAAATCGGTAGTCGGTGACAACATCCGCAAGGTAGCCTCCATTCCGGTACAGCTCGGCGAAAAGAAAGCCGCCGTTCTCGCTTCTGTTATCATGGACCTCGCCCAGATCGCCGCCATAGCCATCCTCGTGGCCAAAGGTTCATGGATAAGCACCGGACTCGCTATGGCGCTGCTTGTGGCGCAGCTGCCCATGCAGAAGATACTGATTGCCAATCCACGAGAGAAGGCCGTCTGGTACAATGCTTTCGGCACCCTGCTCTATGTGCTCTCCATGATGGTATGTGCCGTCGGCATCCGTCCGTGAACGTACCGAATCCTTTGAGAAAACAAGAGATTTCAGGTTTTCAAAACTATTGTTATATTCTGTTTCGTTTTTTTAACACCAATAGATTGTGCATCATGTCCAAAGTCTGCATCCTGACCGGCAAAAGACCCAAATACGGCAATACGGTTTCGCATGCCAATAACCACCGCCGCACCCGATTCGAGCCGAACCTGCATACAAAGAGAATATGGATTGAAGAAGAAAAACGCTGGGTCAAGGTGAAGCTTTCCGCAAAAGCCATGAAAATCATCTCCAGAACCGGCACCGCCGAACTCGCCGCTCTCCTGAAATAACCATACTTCCTCTCGGAAGCGGGACAGGAGGTTTTTCACAGGCTCGATCCGTAACAGGGTTGAGCCTTTTTTACATCTATGAAAAAAAGAATAACCATTTACACCGACGGAGCCTGCAGCGGCAATCCGGGTGAAGGCGGCTGGGCCGCTCTCTTGATGTACGGAGACCGGTGCCGCGAACTTTCCGGTTACGATCCGGCAACCACCAACAACCGCATGGAGCTTACCGGGGCCATTGAAGGCCTCGAAGCACTCAAAGAACCCTGCATCGTAGATATCTACAGCGATTCGGCCTATCTGGTCAATGCAATGAACCAGGGATGGCTGAAACGGTGGACGACCAATAACTGGACAACCGCAGCCAAAAAGAGCGTCGAAAATATCGATCTCTGGAAAAAAATCCTGAAGATGGTTACATTGCACGAAGTTACCTTTCATAAAGTCAAAGGCCACAGCGACAACAGGTTCAATAACCGATGCGACGAACTGGCCCGACTGGCGATTAAAAACAAATCCTGATATCCGGAGATTCATGCAGAAACCCATGCAAGGCGATCCCGGAGATGCCACACCTTCCGGCCAGGCATCTCCGGCAAAACGCTCCCTGAAAAAAGGCCCGGGACTGCTCATATCGATCAGCCTCATCAGCATGATCTGCTTTCTTGGCATCGTGATCTGGGTGAACTGGGAAAAACCCCGCATGCAGTCCGAAACGCTCAGTGCAGAACTTGCCAGTCTCATAGACCGTATGCCCGGAAAATCGGATGCCCTGATCTACATCGGCATGAAAGAGATCCGGAACAGCGCGTTCTGGCAGGAAATCATGCCCGACTCCCTGAAACAGGCTCCGATAATCAGCATGGGGAAAACGCTTGACAGCCTCGGCAGGAGCAGGAACATCGTCATGTCGGAAGATATCGACACGCTTTTCATCAGTTTCCGGCAGAGCGGTTTCAAACAGAATGATTTCATTGGAGTCGTTTCAGGCAGGTTAACCGAAAAACTCCCCGAGGCCTTTCTTAAAGCCGGAAGCATTGAAACCATATCGGCAGGCAACAGAATCCTGTACCGCATCGATGAGCATTTCTGGCTTTCCCCATTTGGACCGGAACGGATTGCAGTAGCGAGCAGCGGAGAGATGCTTGCAGGGTTTCTGGAACCATCCGGAAGCTTTTTCGAGCGGGATTCGCTCTCGACGGCCCTGATCGGCAAGGCCGTCTACAAATCGCAGCTCTGGTTTACCCTTCCTTCGGCTGAATGGACGAGCGGCGCGCTCAGGAGCCTGACATCTGCCAACAGCGACATGAACGCCGTGGGCAACCTGAGCCGCATACGGCACCTTACCCTGTCTGCCAGGTTTGACGAAGGTATCGATGCGCAATCCGAATGGGTCTACAAAACGCGGAGAGCCGCATTTTTTGCCTCGACCTTTCTCTGGGGAGCCGTAAAACTGAGCGGCCTGTCGGAATCGGGAACCACTCCCCAGACCAGAGAGCTGCTCGACAGGGTAGATATCCGGCAGAATCTCGAATCGGTCATCATCACCGCCGACTTTCCGGAACAGATATTCAGGAAAACAGCACATCAGCCATAGCGTTCCGGACAGCCGGGTCCAATGACTGCCGCTACGTTCGGGTTTGCCGGAAATGAAGCTGACCGTCGCGCCATTCGACGACAAGCCTCCTGCTGACCACGATCCTTCGTCCGGGCTGCGTCCCGAGAAGCCTGACAAGCCGCTGCAGCATAGCGGCATCCGTAGCTTCGCCGTATTCCTGCAGCGCCCTCCTGAAAAGCTCCTTCTGCTCGAATATGCTCAATTTCCGCAGTTCCCCTGCATCAAGCCTTCCTTCACGAAGAGACAGGCCGGGAGAAGCATCGCACAACCGTTCGAAATATCCTTCGAGAAACTCTTCGAGCTCTCCTGCCTGTTCGGAAAGCCGTTGCAGTGAAGGAAGCAATTTATGACGAAACCGCTCCTCGATGAGAGGAATCACCCTGTTACGGATAAAATTCCGGTCGTAATCGGTTTCGAAATTGCTCGCATCGCTGCGATAAGCAATCCTCTTTTCATGGAGGTAAGCGAGGATATCGGCTTTCCGGAAAAGCAGCAGCGGCCGGATAACCCTGCCGTTCATCGCCCGGATACCCTTGAGACCGAGAAGCGACGTGCCGCGGAACAGATTGAACAGCATGGTTTCGGCATTGTCGCTAACATGATGTCCGGTTACGATTTTCGTCATCCCATGCTCCGCGAGCAGCTGCGCGAACCAGTCGTATCGCAGCTTTCGCGCACACTCTTCGATCGAGAGCTTCAGCAGCGCCGAAAGATCGGCGGTATCGAATCCTTTATGAAAACACTCGATACCCATTTCGGCGCACCGGCTGACGACAAACTGTTCATCATTATCGCTCTCCCGGCCGCGAAGTCGGAAATTGCAGTGAGCCGCGCTGACACGGCATGAGACAACCGGCGCGACAGCGTGCAACAGATGCAGCAGCGCAATGGAATCAGGGCCGCCCGATACCGCAACAAGCACATGATCGCCGTCGGTCACGAGGCGATGTTCGCGAAGCTGCTGGAGAAACTGCTTTTCAAGAGAATTCACCGGCGTCGATGGATTTTCATGGTTGGCAATAGCAAGACTAAAATGTATTATTTTCCTCGTTATTGCTATAAGGGCATCTGTGATTATTGCCGCAAGAGGCCGGTTTACAAAGCGGGACACCGCAGCAGATCGGGATCGGGTTTCGCAGACAATAACTACAGGGCACATCTATTTATTGTCGTGAGAAGCACGAGTGCAAGGCGGACGGAGCGGAGAAACCGGAGTGTACACAGAGTACATGAGGATTTCGAGCACCGCCCAACACAGCAATAGGGATTCGGAACAAATAAATAGAGGTGCCCTACAGGTACCCGTAACTGCTTATCGTTCGACATGCTTACTCGCTGGGGATATCCGACCATACTGAAAACTCTTCTTGCAGTGCTGCTCGTTTCACTGCCGACAGCCCTTTTTGCAACTTCCTTTCTGCCCGGAACGCTGCTGTGCTCATTTCTGCTGCTCTCGTTCAGCGTGTATTTTTTCCGCGATCCCGAACGACAGCCGCCGCTGGAATCCGGAACAATAACAGCACCTGCAGACGGCAGGGTTCTGCTGGTACAACCGGCGGACAACGATTTCACCGGCCCTTCATCAACGCTCGTAAGCATATTCATGTCGCCATTCGATGTGCATGTCAACAGGATACCGCTCGACGGCACAATCACGCGCCTGCATTATCATCCGGGAACGTTCATGATGGCATTCAACCATCGCAGTCCGGAGAGCAATGAAAAAATGGAGATCGGTATAACCGGAACGAAAACAAAACTGCTTTTCAGTCAGGTTTCGGGTTTTCTTGCCAGAAGGATCGTCTGCGAACTTCGTGAAGGCGATGCAGTAAGGCAGGGGCATCGGTTCGGTATGATCAGGTTCGGTTCGCGCGTAGATATCGTCCTTCCCGCCCATACAACGGTATCCGTACGGCCAGGAGAGCGGACAAGGGCCGGAGAAACCGTTATAGCCCGGTACTGATGGACAACGCGCTATAGCTATAGAGCATTCCTGCCGTTCATGATCTCCTGCAGAACGACGCCGCAACCAGCCGTGTTTACGTCCGAAAAATTTTGGTTTCGGCTATCGTATTGATTATATAAGTAGCAAGGAATATACTTTCAACACCACAATTTCACGGGAGAAGTAATCATGTTCGGATTAGGCGGTCAGGAACTCATTCTTATTCTCTTGATCATTTTACTTCTGTTCGGAGCAAAGAAACTCCCCGAACTTGCCAAAGGACTTGGAAGAGGCATGAAGGAATTCAAAAAAGCCCAGACTGAAATCGAAGACGAGTTCAACAAGGCCATTGACGATACCCCGAAAAAAAGCCCGGAGAATTCAAGTAGCTCAAAATCCTGACCTCATACCTGCTTTTTGTTGGGAAAGCCCTGAACAAGGGCTTTCCTTTCGTGCTCGTTCCTTCTGTTTAATCGTTATCTTGCCTGCAGTCATTTAAACCGCCGCCAAAGACTTCCGGTCTATGCTCAGCAGACTGTACATCAGAAATCTTGCCCTGATACGGGAGCTCACCGTTTCTTTCACCAGGGGACTGACCATCGTTACCGGTGAAACCGGTGCAGGCAAATCCATGCTGATCGGCGCACTGAACCTCGTGCTTGGCGACCGGGCAAGCAGTGATCTCGTCCGTTCGGGTGAAAACAAGGCAGTCATCGAAGCAGTCATAACAGGGCCTCTGCCGAAACAGCTCGACCATCTTCTTGACGAGGCCGGAGTCGAACGATTTACGGAAACCATCCTTCGCAGGGAACTCTCCGTTTCCGGGCAATCCCGCTGCTTCATCAATGATACTCCCTGCACGGCCGGAGTGCTGAAACAGGCAGGAGAACTGCTCATCGACCTGCACGGCCAGCACGACCATCAGCTGCTGCTCAACGCGGCATCGCATGAGGGCATGCTTGACGCCTATGCCGAAACCGCTGCTGAAACGCTGGCATACAGGAAAATCCTCGACGGTCTCTCGAAGCTCTATCGTGAAAGGAACCTGCTTGCCGAACGTGCGCGCGAAGCCCGCGAGAAAAAGGAGATGAGGGAGTTCCAGTACAACGAGCTTGACACTCTCGAATTGAGGATGGGCGAAGAGGAGGAACTGCAGAGGGAGAGCTCTCTGCTCGAAAATGCAGAAACGCTGCACACCCTGGGTTCAGAACTGGGCGGAATCCTTTATGAAGCCGAACATTCGGCTTATGCTTCCCTGGCGGCGGTGCGCCACATCCTTGAAAAACTTTCGGCGATTGACAGCCGTTTCGATAACTGGCTCGAAGAGGCCCGATCGGCTGAAAGCATGGTTGAAGACCTCCACCGTTTCGTGAACCGCTATACCGACTCCATCGAATTTCACAACGACCGGCTCGATATGCTCAGAAGCCGCCAGCATCAGCTCCAGCGGGCACAAAAAAAATACGGAAAAAACATAACCGATCTGATTGCCCTGCGCGATGAACTGGCAGCAGAGCTTCTCCTTGAAGAGACGCTTGCAGAAGAATCGGCACGGATCGAATCCGCGATAGAACTGCAACAGGAGCAACTTTCTGTCGCCGCTGCTGTACTGTCGGAAAAACGCCGGAAAGCCGCTCTGCAGCTCGATCTGATTCTGGAACAGGAGCTTATCCGGCTCGGCATTGCGGGCGCAGGATTCCAGACATCTTTTACAGTCCGGGAAGACTTGCAGGGAGATATAACTCTTGGAAAGACCCGCTTCCGGGCATTGGCGAACGGACATGAAAAAACAGAGTTCCTCTTCTCGGCCAACGCCGGCGAAGCACTCAAGCCGTTAGCCAAAGCGGCATCCGGAGGGGAAATTTCCCGCGTAATGCTGGCGCTGAAAACCGCGCTGGCAGAATCTGCGGCCCTTCCGATCCTCGTATTCGACGAAATCGACACCGGCATCAGCGGCACGACAGCCATGGCCGTCGCTTCGAGCCTGAAAAAACTCTCGCGCCTGCACCAGATTATCGCGATCACCCATCTTCCCCAGATAGCCGCCATGGCCGATCTCCATCTCCGGGTCACAAAAGCCGCCGATGAGGGAAGAACCTCTGCCGAAGTAACCCCTCTCGATGAAGAAGCGCACCTCAGGGCCGTAGCCGCCCTGATCAGCGGGGAAAATATTTCTGAATCATCGCTGAAACTCGCAACCGAACTGACCGAAAGAGCAAAATCAGTTTAGAAAAGCGGGAAGTTTGCCTTATTATGCATTCCATATACGATCACAGCTATTAACAAGGTTTTTATCAGTATGTCCACACGACTTATTTCAGGCTCCGCCGTCGCCCTCGTCACTCCGTTCAGGCAGGACAGGTCCCTGGATACCGATGCATTGAAAAGACTGGTTCGGTTTCACAGGGAAGCCGGAACCGATATCGTCATTCCCTGCGGCACGACCGGCGAATCGCCGACACTCTCCGAAGAGGAACAGGTAACCATAATAAGCACCGTCAGGGAAGAGGCCGGCGATAGCCTGATGGTTGCAGCCGGTGCCGGAACGAACGCCACCGAGCATGCCGTCCGGCTTGCAATGAACGCCGAGAAAGCCGGAGCTTCAGCAATACTGTCGGTAGCGCCATACTATAACAAGCCTTCCCAGGAGGGATATTTCCAGCATTACAGGTGCATCGCCGAAGCAGTCTCAATACCGGTAATCATATACAATGTTCCCGGCAGGACAGGAAGTAATGTCGCTGCATCGACCATTCTCAGGCTCGCGCGTCATTTCGGCAACATAGCTGCCGTCAAGGAGGCATCGGACAACATGGCCCAGATATCCGAACTGATCGAAGAGAGACCGTCCCACTTTTCGGTGCTGACCGGAGAGGACATGCTGATTCTGCCATTCATGGCCATGGGGGGGGATGGAGTGATTTCTGTCGCTGCAAACCAGGTTCCAGCAGCTGTCAAACAGCTTGTCGATGCTGTGCGAAACGGCAATCTCGATGAAGCGCGCGCCGTCAACAGCCGCTACCGCCGGCTTTTCAGGCTGAATTTCATCGAAAGCAATCCCGTGCCGGTCAAGTATGCCCTTGCGGAAATGGGAATGATCGAGGAGAGCTACCGCCTGCCTCTGGTACCGCTTGCCGACGAGAACAGACGCATCCTGCGCGAAGAGCTGCAGAATCTCGGGCTGGTCTGACAAATCCTCATCCGCTGCATCTGCAGAAAGAAATCCCGATAAAACAGAAAGGGCCGCCTTTAACGGGATGGGCCTTTCTGTTTTATCGGGATATTCCTGATGCCTGATCACTGCGACTGCCGTTCAGAGCTCCCCGAGAAGAGCAACGAACTGATCGAGTTCCGCTCTTGTACGTTTTTCGGTGACTGCCACGAGCAGACCGCTTTCGCCGACAGCCGAAAGGTCGTAACCGGCGAAAATCCCCTTGTCGAGCATTGCTCCCACCACTTCCGAAGCGGGAAGCGGCGTCTCGACGACGAATTCGCGGAAGAAAGGCGCTGTGAACTTAAGCGCATAACCGGGAAGAGCAGCAATTCTGTCGGCAAGATAATGCGCCTTTACGGCGCTCTGGCCGGCAACTTCGCGAATTCCCTGTTTGCCGAGCAGAGAGAGATACACTGCCGCCTGGAGTGCGCAGAGCGCCTGGTTGGTGCAGATATTCGAAGTGGCTTTTTCACGCCGTATATGCTGTTCGCGAGTCTGCAGCGTCAGAATGAACCCGTCATTGCCGTCACGATCCCTGGTCATGCCGACAAGTCGACCGGGAATCTTGCGTACATGCGCCTGGCGAACAGTGAAAATGCCAAGATAGGGACCTCCGAAATTCTGGCGGCTGCCGAGCGGCTGCCCTTCGCCGACAGCAATATCGGCGCCGTAGTTACCCGGAGCTTCGAGCATACCGAGAGAAACCGGATCGGCTGAGACGATGAAAAGTGCGCCGCACTCGCCTGCAGCAGCACCTGCAGCTTCCACATTTTCAAGACACCCGTAGAAATTAGGCTGCTGGACAACGACGGCTGCCGTGCGTTCGCCGACGAGCATACGGAGTCCGTCAACGCTGCCGGTGCCGTTATCGAGCGAGTTCTGTACTATTGCTCCGTGGCCTGATGCCTCGAGGTAGGTTTTCAGAACACTCTCCGTGAAAGGATTCAGCCTGCCTGCAATCACAACATGTTCCCGTCCGGTAATGTTCATGGCCATCAGCACGGCTTCGGCAAGAGCAGTGGCGCCATCGTACATCGAAGCGTTGGCAACGTCCATGCCGTAAAGACGGCACATCATACTCTGATATTCATAAATCGCCTGCAGGGTACCCTGAGAGACTTCTGCCTGATAAGGGGTATAGGCGGTGTAGAATTCGCTGCGTGAAACAATGCTTTTTATAGCTGAAGGTATGAAATGGTCATAAGCCCCTCCTCCGAGAAAACTCACGTACCCGGCGGTGCTGCGGTTGGCAGAAGCGAGCCCTTCGAGCAGTTTCATGACCTCCGGCTCGCTGAGAGCAGGAAAGAGATCGAGCGCTTTCTTCAGGCGAATCTCCTCCGGAATATCGGTAATCAGGTCATCAAACGATGCGGCACCGATACTCCGGAGCATCTCCTCGCGGTCCCTGTCGGTATTGACAATGAATGGCATGGGTTCAGATTGCTGCGATAAGGTTGAAATGTTTTACTCGCCGGTCAGCTCGCGGTATGCCGCGGCATCGAGCAGCTCCGAAACGGATGAAGGATCGTCAATCTTCATCTTCACCAGCCAACCTTCTCCGTAAGGATCCTGGTTGACGATTTCGGCGGCATCGAGTGCGCCGTTTGCCTCGATGATTTCACCGGCAACGGGAGCAAACAGATCGGCTACGGTTTTTACCGCTTCGACCGTTCCGAATATCTCATGGGCTTTCAGTTTCGTACCGGCAGGTTTCACCTCGACAAAAACGATATCGCCGAGTTCCGACTGGGCGAAGCCGGTAATGCCGACAAGTGCCGTACTGCCGTCTTCGAGCAGCTTGATCCATTCGTGGTCTTTTGTGTAGCGAAGATCTTCAGGAATGCTCATGGGAATAATTGCTTATTAGGATTTGTCTTGCATCGTTGAAATGAACAGTGAGCATTAAGGTAATATTTTTTTCAGAGAGCTGAAACATACCGGTCGCTTTAAGAAAGCAGAACAACCGCTCCTCTCAGGACAACCTCTGACGCATCGCTTCGTAAAGAAGAATGCCCGCAGTGACGCTTACGTTGAGGGATTCCACGCATCCGGCAACAGGTATGCGTACAGAACTGTCGCAGTGCTTCATTGCCTCCGGCGAAAGGCCGCTGCCTTCGGCGCCCAGCACAAGCACGGTCGGACCTTTAAAATCGGTCTCGGTATAGTTCAGTTCGGCATCCATATCTGCGGCATAAACACGAAAATGCCTCTCTCTCAGATATTCCAGGGTTCGCACGAGGCTTTTCACCTTGCAGAGCCGCATATGCGAAAGCGCTCCTGCGGACGCTTTATGTACCGCAGCATTGACTGGTGCACCGCGCCCCTCGATCAGCACGACCGCATCCGCCGCGGCAGCTTCCGCGGTGCGGATGATGGCCCCTACATTGTGCGGATCCTCGAGCCCCTGCAGTACCACGAGCAGCGGAAAGGTATTGCGCGGAGCGGAAAGAATATCGTCGAGCGAATAGAACGAAACGGTACTGATGAGAGCGCAGACTCCCTGATGCTTCGTTGTACCGGCGATCTGGTTGAGTTTGTCGAGGCGGGCTTTGCCGGTCACCAGCCTCAGCCGGCGTGCGGTGATCACGATCTCCTTGAGCTTTGGATGGGCGGTATTGAACTGAAAATAGATTTTCTCGACGCTTTCAGGCTTTTTCTGAAGAAGCTCGAGCACCGCATTGCGGCCGTAAACGACATGTTCCGATTGTTCTGTCTGCATTTGTGATTCTGATTCCAGCGGGTTACCATGCACGAAACCTGCGTATGCAGGCTGACGGACTCCGCTCTGTCCTGAAAAAAATCCCTGCCGGTTCGATCCGGGAATGTAATTAATTAATTTTACATTAATTTTTTTTTGTATCTTAGCTGTTTATCTCATTCAGCACTTTCTGCCTCGGATATTACTTTTTCGGATGTCGCCTTCTCACATTCGTCGAAGTCATTATTCCGAGATATGTGCATTTCACTCAGTCGCTGTTTTTCATTCAGTCAAATAAAACCAGTAATAACTGCCAATATGAGCCGGATATTCAAGACAATGGAGGGAAATGAAGCTTTGGCTTACATTTCCTACCGCACCAGTGAAGTCATATCAATTTACCCGATCACGCCGGCCTCTCCCATGGGAGAATACTCCGATGCATGGGCAGCCGAGGGACAAACAAATATCTGGGGCACCATTCCCCTGGTAGATGAGATGCAGAGCGAAGCCGGTGCGGCGGCAGCCGTTCACGGAGCATTGCAGACCGGAGCGCTCACCACGACATTTACGGCTGCACAGGGACTGCTGCTGATGATTCCGAACATGTACAAGATCGCAGGCGAGCTGTCGCCATGCGTGATCCATGTATCGGCCCGTTCTCTGGCCGCACAGGCCCTTTCCATCTTCGGAGACCATGGCGACGTGATGTCGGTGCGCGGCACAGGTTTCGCCCTGATTGCTTCAAGCTCGGTTCAGGAAGTCATGGACATGGCGCTGATCACGGCCGCAGCGACTCTTGAATCGAGAGTGCCGATCCTGCACTTCTTCGACGGTTTCAGAACTTCTCACGAAATATCGAAAATCGAGGTTATCCCGGACGAGGTCATCAGGGCCATGATCGACGACGAACTGGTCATCGCTCACAGGAACCGCAGGATGAGTCCGGATGCGCCGATCATCCGCGGAACCTCGCAGAATCCGGACATCTACTTCCAGGGTCGCGAAACCGTCAATAAATATTATCTCGCTTTTCCCGGTATTGTCGAAAAGCTTATGGCTAAATTCGGGGAACTGACAGGACGCCACTACAAGCCCTATCAGTACTACGGCGCGCCTGACGCCGAACGGGTCGTCATTCTTATGGGATCCAGCGTGGAAACCGTCAGGGAAACCGTCGAGTACCTGAACCGCACCGGCGAGAAGGTCGGCGTCATCAATGCCCGCCTTTTCCGTCCGTTCGATATCGCAATGTTTGTGAACTCGCTGCCCGCTTCGGTAAAATCCGTTTCAGTGCTCGACCGCGTCAAGGAACCGGGAAGCGCCGGCGAACCGCTCTACCTCGACGTCATAAACGCCCTGCACGAAGGACTCCAGAAAGGTCTGCTGAAAGCGATGCCTGCCGTTACAGGCGGCCGTTACGGGCTTTCGTCGAAAGAGTTCACACCCGCGATGGTCAAAGGCGTCTTCGACAACATGGCCTCGGATTCTCCGAAAAATCATTTCACGGTCGGCATCAACGAGGACATCACCGGCTCGAGCATTGATTACGACCGTTCGTTCTCGATCGAACCCGACAGCGTCTTCAGGGCTATTTTCTACGGCCTCGGCTCGGACGGAACGGTCGGTGCCAACAAGAACTCCATCAAGATCATCGGCGAAAACACTCCGAACTATGCGCAGGGATATTTCGTCTACGACTCCAAGAAAGCGGGTTCCATCACCACATCGCATCTGCGTTTCGGACCCGAACAGATCCACTCCACCTATCTCGTCAGCGATGCACACTTCATCGGCTGCCATCACTGGATATTCCTCGAGATGATCGATCTGGTCAGAAACCTCAAACAGGGCGGAACCCTGCTGCTGAATTCGCACTATTCTGCAGAAGAACTCTGGGAAAAACTGCCGAGAATCGTGCAGGAACACCTGATCGCCAAACAGGCGAAGCTTTACACGATCGACGCCTACAAGGTAGCCCAGGCCAGCGGCATGGGTCAGCGCATCAACACCATCATGCAGGCGTGTTTCTTTGCCATTTCAGGCGTGCTGCCCGGCGATGAAGCAGTTGAAAAAATCAAGGACGCCATTCTCGAAACCTATGGAAAAAAAGGCGACGATGTGGTCAACCAGAATATCAAGGCCGTAGAAGACTCGCTCGCCAACCTGCATCAGGTCACCATCGGTTCCGATGCCAGAAGCAAGAAGGAACTTCGACCACCGATTGTCGGCGAGGCTCCGGAATTCGTCTGCAACGTTCTTGCTAAAATCATTGCCGGCGAAGGCGACGACATTCCCGTAAGCGAACTGCCGGCCGACGGCACCTATCCGGTGGGTACCGCGAAATTCGAAAAACGCAACCTCGCCGAAATGATACCGGTCTGGGAGCCGGCTCTCTGCATCGAATGCAGCAAATGCGCCATGGTATGCCCCCATGCAGCGATCCGCGCAAAAGTCTATGCGCCCGAATACCTCGGCAACGCTCCGCGCACATTCAAGTGCATCGATGCAAAAGGCGCAAACTGGTCGGGAATGAAATTCACCATCCAGGTCGCTCCGGAAGACTGCACCGGCTGCGAAATCTGTGCGCATGTCTGCCCCGCGCGCGATAAAAGCAATCCGGATCGTAAAGCGCTGAACATGCACATACAGGCTCCACTGCGCGAAACCGAAAGAGACAACTGGAACTACTTCCTCAATATTCCCGAGTTCGACCGGAACAGAATCAATGTCCGGCTGATCAAGGAGCAGCAGCTGCAGCAGCCTCTCTTCGAATTCTCAGGAGCATGCTCGGGATGCGGCGAAACTCCTTATGTAAAAATGATGACCCAGCTCTTCGGCGATCGCCTCGTCATCGGCAACTCTACCGGATGCTCGTCCATCTACGGCGGCAACCTGCCGACAACGCCCTACACCACCAATGCTGACGGTCGCGGACCGACATGGTCGAACTCGCTCTTCGAAGATACCGCAGAGTTCGCTCTCGGTTTCAGGATTTCAATCGACAAGCAGCGCGAATATGCGCGCGAACTGGTACTGAAACTTGCCTCGGAAACCGGTGAAACGCTCGCACAGGAGATACTCGATGCGAAAGAGACCTCCGAGCCCGAAATATTCGAACAGCGCCAGCGCGTAGCCATACTCAAGGAAAAACTCGACAATATCGATTCCGCCGATGCGAAAAACCTGCTTTCTGTAGCCGACATGCTGGTCAGGAAAAGCGTCTGGGCCGTCGGGGGCGATGGATGGGCTTACGACATCGGATACGGCGGCGTTGACCATGTGACGGCCGGAGACAAGAACGTCAATCTGCTGGTGCTCGATACGGAGGTCTACTCCAATACCGGCGGACAGGCATCGAAAGCGACACCGAAAGCTGCAGTGGCAAAATTTGCCGCGGCCGGCAGGGCAATGACCAAAAAGGATCTCGGCCTGATCTCCATGAGCTACGGCAACGCCTACGTGGCCAGCGTTGCGTTCGGAGCACGCGACGAACAGACGCTGAAAGCGTTTCTCGAAGCCGAAGCCTATGACGGCCCATCGATCATCATCGCATACTCGCACTGCATCGCTCATGGCATCAACATGGCTACCGGACTTGACAACCAGAAGGCGGCCGTGGATTCAGGCCACTGGATTCTCTACCGCTACAATCCGGATCGACTGAAAGAAGGCAAGAATCCACTCGTTCTTGACTCGAAAAAGCCGAAAATCCCGGTAGCGCAGTTCCTGAACATGGAAAACAGGTTCAGGATGCTCAAGAAAAGCCATCCCGAGATCGCCGAGCAGTATTATGCCGCAATCCAGAAGGAAGTGGATGCACGCTGGGCACACTACGAATATCTGGCGGCCAGATCGTTCGATGAGCTGAACGCATGAAATAAGGGTACTTGAAAGATCTGCGATTCCGAAAGAAAAAGGGAACGGCAATGACAATGCCGTTCCCTTTTTTATTTTCTCCTTATCTTCCCGGCTTTTTCATCTCCCGCAGCTTTCCGGCTTTATCCTGCATACCGAGTTTTTCATAAACATCGATGAGATGCCCGATGATCTCGACTTCATGAGGAGCCAGCGATGCCGCTTTTTCGAGGTGGACAAGAGCTTCCTGCCAGGCACCGAGCCTGAACAGCACCCATCCGAGCGTATCGAGATAAACCGGATTGTCAGGTTCATCGGCAACAGCTTTCGTCGCAAGCGTTTTTGCGGTTTCAAGCTCACGACCCTGGATGGCGAGCATATAGGCCAGGTTGTTCATTGCGAGCGTGCTGCCGGGTTCGAGAAACAGTATCCGACGGTACATGTCGATGCTCTTTTCAGTCTGGCCAAGCTTGTCGTAAGACATGGCAAGCGTTGATGCCGCCTGGAGATAAAGCCATCGCTCCTTTTCGGGCTGTTTGAGTCGCAGGGCTTTTTCAAGATGCGCAACGGCGGTTTCCGTCCTGCCGGACTGAAACGCGGCGAACCCTTCGAGCACCAGCAGCCGCATCCTGCTCGCCGATGCGTTGCTTTTCGCCGAGGCGACGGCACGCATGGCTTCGGAGTAATTATTCTCTGCGAGCAGGGCAGAAACCAGTTCCTCCCACGCCTCGATACTCGATGGATCCTTCCTAAGCGCTGCCCTGAATTCCCTTTTCGCCTCAGTCGGGTTTTTCTCCCGCAGAAGCAAACGTCCCCTGATCAGCATTGTCGAAAGTTCAACCGGATGCCTCCGTTCGATTTCCGCAATCATGACGCGCAGAGGGTTCTGATAGGTGCTGTCCTTCGATGAACGGACATAGAACAGCTCGGCAAGACTCATCTTCTGCTCGTACTTTATACCTATGGTATCATAAAAAGCCCTGAGATCCCCAAGAAAAGTCTCTTTCGCACCCGACTGGACGGATAACTCGAGCAGTGCCAGCCATGCAGGAACGAACCGGGGATTCGCGGCAATGATCTCGCGGTAGGTTTTCACTGCCTGATCTGTCTGACCCGTCTGCAAATAAAGCTCCCCGAGAGTGAGTTTCAGACGATCTTTTTCCTCTCCATCCTCAATCATGGCGGACAGGGTTTCAATCGCGTCGTGATAATGCCTGAGCTTGATTTCGAGCAGCAGCACCTGGGCCCGGGTCTGTTCGTCGGCAGGATCGAGTGACAGCATCCGCTGGAATATCTCCAGCGCTTTTTCGGCATCGCCCGAAGCGACATATTCAAGAGCAAGCAACGCAAGAAATTCCGGGTTTGCGGGCTGAAGCTCGACAAGTCGGCTGAAAGCCGAAACGGCTCCGGAATAATCTTTCATATGATGCGCGATGGCTGCCAGCATCCTCAGATAGTGCCGGTTATCGGGCTGGCTGATCACGGCCTGGTCGGCGTGATGCCTTGCGGAATCGACGACGCCAAGATCGAAAAACGCCCTTGCCGCAGCATGATGAACCGCAGCCCGTGCTGACGGGTCGGATGGACGAATGGTGCGATAGCCCTCAATCGCCCCCCAGTAATCGCCTTTTTCGGCAGAAAGAAGCGCTTTGACGAAACGGTTTCTTGCCTGATCTGAAAGCGAATCGGGCGGCATGGCTGAGGGAGCGGTATCCCTGTCGGATAAAGGAAGTGAACTGCAGGAAACAAGAAAACAGCCCGAAAGGCACAGCATCAGCAACGCAAGCAGACCAAAACGGCCTTTTGCGTTGGTTGCTCTGCGTTCATGTAAAGCAGACGGCTTCCTGTCAGGATAGATTTTCGAAAAGCGGGCCTTCGCCGGCTTTTCCTTCACATCGCGAGAACCTGAGATGCGCCCTGTGCGTGGCGACGCGTCCTCTCGGAGTACGGGCGATATATCCCGCCTGGATAAGATAGGGTTCATAAACCTCCTCGATAGTGTCCTGCTCCTCCCCGACCGATACTGCCAGCGATGCTGCTCCGACAGGACCGCCATTGAACTTGTTGACAAGGGTATCCATGATCCTCTTGTCCATATCGTCAAGACCTTCTTCGTCGATTTCGAGACGTTCGAGTGTCGTCATTGCAAGACTGCGGGTAATAAGCGGAGCATCTGCAACCTGGGCGAAATCGCGCGCACGTCTCAGGAGGCGGTTCGCAATCCTTGGGGTGCCGCGCGAACGTCCGGCGATTTCAGCCGAGGCCTCTTTTTCGATTCCGATACCAAGTATGCCGGAAGCTCTTACGATAATCTGCTCGAGCAGTTCGGGCGAGTAATAATCGAAACGGCTGTTTATGCCGAAACGGGCCCTTAAGGGAGAAGTCAGAAGGCCCGAACGGGTTGTTGCTCCGACAAGCGTGAACGGTTCTATGCGCAGCTGCACCGCCCGGGCTGAAGGACCGCTGTCAAGCATAATGTCGATACGGAAATCCTCCATAGCCGAGTAGAGATATTCTTCAACGGCTGCGGGCATGCGATGGATCTCGTCGATAAAAAGCACATCGCCTTTCTGCAAACCGGTCAGAAGCCCGGCAAGGTTCCCTGCCTTGTCGAGCAGGGGGCCTGACGTAGCCTTGATACTGCCGCCCATCTCAGCGGCAATAATATGCGCAAGTGTGGTTTTACCTAGCCCGGGAGGGCCTGAGAGCAGGACATGATCGAGCGCTTCTCCCCTTTTTTTCGCTGCGGATATGAACACTTTCAGGTTCTCTGTCAGACGCTGCTGTCCGGCAAAATCATCCATCCTCAGCGGGCGGATCTGCTCCTCGAATCTGGTCTCGACCGCATCTGCCGGGGTGTTCAGGAGTTCAATTCTCACAGCAGACCTGCCTTTTCCGTGTTCATTTTCGGGCCGTTCAAAGACGTATCCTCGGATCGGCAACCGCATACAGCACATCGGCAACCAGGTTCCCGAGCACGATCAGCGTACCGGAAATGAAGGTGTTGGCGATGATGAGCGGATAGTCCCTTGCAAAAATCGCCTCTACCGTCACCCTGCCCATTCCGGGAAAAGCGAAGATCACCTCGATGAAGAGCGCTCCGCTGAAAATGAAGGGAAGAGAACTTCCCATGAGAGTGATCACCGGCAGAAGCGCGTTACGAAGAGCATGACGGAAAATCACCACCTTCTCCGGCAGACCCTTTGCCCTTGCCGTACGGATATAGTCCTGACGGACCACTTCAAGCATGCTCCCCCTGACATAACGGGCTATGCCTGCTGCGCCGTTTATGCTCAGTACCGTGACAGGAAGCACGAGATGCCATACCCGATCGATGAAAAAACCCGGAAGGCCGAAACTTTCAGCGCCGATCTCGTTGAGACCCGACGCAGGAAACCATTGCAGCTTGAGAGCGAAAACGATGATCATCATGAGCGCGAACCAGAACTCCGGCATCGAATAGAAAAACAGGGCCGTAACCGTCAGAAAACGGTCAGTGAAGGTGTTCTGGCGTACAGCGGAAATGATGCCGATGATAATGCCGAAAGTGAAATTCGCAGCAAGCGTCAGTGCAGCGATAGTCACGGTTATGGGCAATGCCGCCGCAATCACCTCGAATACCGGCTGCTGGGCCCTGCTGAAACTCCTTCCGAAATCGCCCTGAAGGACGTTTCCGAGCCATTTGACATACTGCACAGGCAAGGGATCGTTCAGCCCGTACTGTTCCCTGATCTGCTCGGCGACATTGGGACTGATGCCCGGCTGAATGAAAAATGCCGCCGGATCGCCCGGCGCAAGCCGGATAATGAAAAAAGTCAGGGTAAGCACACCGAAAATCAGCGGTACCGAAAGCAGGAGTCTTTTTAAAATATAAATAAGCATACGGTTCCTAAGGCGCAATGGTTGACGATGGCCTGAGCGTCCAGTCATCGATATTGTAGAACGTACCGGAAATATTGATCTCTTCGCCCTCGATGCGCCCGCTGAAACCCTGAGTCTCCCTGATCCAGTAAAGGAAAGTCACTGGCTGATCGCGATGAATGATCTCCTGATATTCGAGCCAGTATGGCTTCGCATCGGTCTGCACAAGCTGCTCTTTCGCCAGTTCGCACAGTTCGTCGATTCTCGGATTCCGGTATCCGGTAAAATTGAAGGTACTCTTTTTCAGATCCGAACCCCAAACATCGAGCGGATCGATCTCGAGTCCGATGGACCATCCGGCCATCCATGCGTCAAGCCTGCGGTTCTGCAGGTTTTCGAAGAAAACGTTCGACTCCTGCACATCGAGCCGGCAGTCTATGCCGATTGCCTTGAGGTTCTGCTGGATGATGACGCTCGCATAGTTTCTGCGGGCATTGCCGGCATTGGTGTAGAGCACGAAACTGAACTTCCGCCCCTCTTTCTGCAGAATGCCGTCGGGACCTGGAAGCCATCCCTCTTTTCTGAGAATTGCCGCCGCTGCTGCCTGATCGAAGGCATGAGGCACAATCGAACGATTATATGCCCATTTCAGGGATGGCGAAATATCGGTATTGCATATGGTGCCGTACTGTTTCAGATATCCGTCGATAATCGCTTCCCGATCGATAGCCATGGTAAGCGCTCTGCGTACCCCTGCGGAACCGAAAAGCGGATGAGGCAGGATTTTACCGCTTTTGTGATAGGCTGCCTGATCGATGTTCGACCAGCCGACATAATCGTATACCCGCAACCCCACGCTTTTAATCTCGATCCCGGGATTTGCCTTCTGAAGAGAGGAAAAATCTTCGGGTTTGATATTTTCGACAATGTCCACCGCATTGGTCTGCAGTTGGGCAAGCCGTACTGTATAATCCGGAACAATGCGCCAGTTGATGAACGCAATGTTACCGGGTTTCGGCAGATTCGATTTACGGTTGGAAGCCAGAACCAGCGACTGCTGCTGCGTCCATTCGTGCAGTCTGTATGGGCCGGCGCCGACCGGCTTCTGATTGAGCGGCGAACTTCTGAAATCTTCCGGCTTCACATTCTTCCACAGGTGAGCCGGGAGCGGCGTCAGCGAAGTATGGAACAGAGCGAGATGTTCCGGAACGGGTTTGTAAAACCTGAAAACAAGCGTGGTATCGTCCGGAGTTTCGATAGCCCGGTCAAAATCCACCGAGTGCTTGTCGGCTCCGACCAGTTCGGCAAGGTATTGCTGGCGGGGACTGGCTATGAGCGGATTGCCGTATAACCGGTAGGTGAATTTGAAATCTCCGGAAACAACAGGTTTTCCGTCGTCCCAGAATGCATCGCTGCGCAGAATATACGTGATGGATTTATGGTCTGCCGCCATCTTCCAGGTTTTGGCAAGCGCCGCTTCCGGTTTTCTTCCCCCGGTTGAAGGTCTGAATTTTTTTTCAAGAGACATGAAGTTCAGAAGCCCGCTCGTTGTATCGAACTCACTCTGCAGGAGACCGGGATAGATAAGACCGGATATGTTGCTGGAGGTTACGCTCGATCCGATAACGGGATTCAGGTAATCGGCATCGCCAAGCATGGCAATGACAAGCGTCGAATCTTTGGCTCCGCCGCCTGCCGAACCCTCCGGCCCTCGGCCGCAGGCGCTCATGAGCAGCATGGCGAGCAGTATCATGCATACCGGGATGATTCCGTTCCGGTCAGTTTTCATACTCCGGCTCCTTTCCTTTATCGATATTGATCCGTATCCTCTCGGTAAGCGCTTCAGCCGCCACATAGTTCGAATAGTGCTTCAGAAGGAAGTTCAGTGCGACAACCTCTATGATAACGGCAATGTTCTTTCCGGGAAAAATCGGCAGCTGGACAAGAGGAACATCGACGCCGAGAATTTTTATCGACTTCATATCGAGCCCGAGCCGCTCATAGTCGGTTTCGCGGTTCCATTCGAGAAGTTCGACGACCACCTGCACATCCTTGATATCGCGGATGGCCCTGATGCCGAAATTAGCCTTCACGTCAACAACCCCAAGACCGCGTATCTCCATGAAATGGTCGATGATATCGTTGCGACGGGCATTCAGCTCATGCGACTCCCCTTTTCGCCTGATAACGACGACGTCGTCGGCAACGAGGCCATGACCTCGCTCGACAAGATCCAGCGCAATTTCCGATTTTCCCAGACCGCTCTTGCCGGTCAACAGCACGCCGACGCCGCAGACATCGACCATGGAACCGTGATACTGCTGGTGCATGGAAAACTGCTCTTCAAGAAAATCGGTAATCAGGTACATTGCTACCGTCGAGGAATGACGGGTTGCGTAGACGGGAACGCCTGCCGCAGTAGCCATGTCGAGCAGTTCGGGATGCAGCTTGTTGGTACTCGTGAGGATGATGCAGGGTATCTTGAAATGCACCAGATGTTCAAACGCCTGCCTGCGTCCGGCTTCGTCGAGGTGGTTGAGATAACGGGTCTCGGTATTGCCGAGAATCTGAACCCGCTTGTATGTGAACAGGTTGGTAAATCCTGCAAGAGCAAGCCCCGGACGGTGGAGTTCACGCTCCGAAATTCTTCGTTTCTGCTCGTCAACGCTGTTCAGCCTGCGCAGCTTGATATCGTGATCGCGCCCGATGTTCTCAAAAAAATATGCGACCGTTATCGATCGCTTTCTAATGCCTTTCTGGTCGAGATTCATGGCTCAGTGGTAAATAGTGATATGGTAGGTTCCGTGCCTGCAGGTCGCATCCGGCAGGCACGGAACGCAAGGTTACGGAGCCATTTTTTCCTTGTATTTCTGCAGCTGTCGTTCAAGCGAATCGACGCAGCTGTCTATGGCCGGCTCATAGGCGGGCGCCGCATCTTTTGCCACCAGTACCTGCTGCGGAACATGCAGGGTTATTTCAGCTATTTTATTCTTCTCGAAATCGTTCTTCTGATGGTCGAGAATGATATGACAGGATAGAATTCCCGGATACACTCTGGCAAGAGCCTGCACCGCATCGCGGGCATAATCCTCTATACTGCTGTGATTACTGGAATGACGCAGGGTAACCTGAACGTTCATGGTTTCTGTATCGACTGACTTGGTCATGGAAACCTCCATTGATAGTATGTGAACGGATTGAAAGAACAGTCCCTTCCGGTCTTGCCGGAGGACGAAAACACTCAGGCTTTCGGGTGGGCTTTAAGATAAACCTCCCTGAGCCTGCTAAAGGTTACATGGGTATAGATTTCTGTAGTCGAGAGACTGCTGTGGCCGAGCATTTCACTCACGCTGATCAGGTCGGCCCCGCTATTGAGCATATGGGTAGCGAAACTATGTCGAAGAATATGAGGATTTCTCTCTTTCCGCTCTGTCACAGGAGTCAGATATTTTCTGGTAACCCTTTGTACAAGCATGGGATACAACTTCTTACCTTTTCTCGTCAGGAATACATGCATCAAGGCCTCCGCATCGCTCTTCATAAATATTCTAAAGAAGTTTCGCCGGACTTCAAAATAATTTTTCAGCGCATCCGCCGCGAAGGAACCCAACGGAACAATGCGCTGCTTGCCTCCTTTCCCGTTTACCTTCAGCGAACCTGTTTCGAGGCTCACGTGCTGCGTCTCGAGTCCTATCAGCTCCGATATCCTCAGACCACTTCCGTAAAGCACTTCAAGCATGCAGAGGTCGCGTGCGATTTCAAAACGTTCATAGAGCCCGCCGGTCTGTTCATCTCCGGCAGAACAGACGGACGCCGGACGATCGAAAAGATCTCGGGTCTGCTTTTCGGTAAGAAAACCGGGAACAGGCCTCGGATATTTCGGCGTCGTCACATAGGAAAGCACCGAATGGTTCACAATGCCGGATTGCAGCAGATAGCGGTAAAAACTCTTCAATGTGGCGAGCTTTCGTGCAATGGTCTTCGGCTGCATGCCGTTTTTAAGGAGTTCCCCCATAAAGAGGCGGATATCGACAACCGTAACCTGTCCGGGAAAAAAACATGCCGGATCCTTCAAACCGAGATGCCGCATGATAAAACTGAAAAACTGATCGAGGTCGTTTCCGTATGCGGTCAGGGTGTGAGGTGACACGTTTTTTTCACGTTTCAAATAATCGAGAAACCGGTCGATTTCGCCATAGCGCTCTATCGGGCAGGCGGCAGACAGATCATCGGACAATAGCTCTTTCATACATCAAGTGCGATAAGTTCCGTCTCGTTACGTAAGTAATATAAAACTCCCGTGCGGAGCAGAAAACTGCTGACGGCAGGGCGCTCGCTGCGTTCGGCCAATATATCCTGATAGCATATATCCCTGTCCCACCAGATGCGCAACAGGCTCCTCCAGAGTCCGGAACGCTCATCGAATTCATGAAATGCTGCCGCGACGAGAGGTCCGGACACAATGCACTCGCAATGCGCAGGAACAGAGGGCTCGCGCTCCCTGATAAGCCCGGATTCGGCGCTGCCTTCAACGACCGTATCGGGAAGAATCACATTCTGCCGGAAGGTTTCCGGTTGCAGCGCAGATCTCAGGGCATTGATGGTTCCGGTATCGTTATCCGGACGCCGAATCTCGATGCCGGTCAGAGAATCGATAATCAGATAACTGCGTTCAGGAAAACCCGCAAAAACGGAAGGGTTATAAACAAGCAGCCCTTCGTCGAGCATGCCGCAGCAGACCACATCCCTCCTTGCCCAGACGACCGAACCGGTATCCGGATCGACTGCCCAGAGACCGATATGCTCAGGACTGTTCTGCTGCCATGCGTGCAGAAAAACGAACTGCTCCGAAACCGTTTCCATACCGGTAAACCAGCTCTCGCCTACAGGCTGCTGCGTAGCCTGATCAAAAAGCAGATAGTCGTCAAAAAGCACCTGTCCGGAAAGCTCGTCGATCGAGAAAAAAAGCGAACGGCGCTCTTTTCGGTTTCTCTTCTGACCCGTGATCCTGCCGCTGCCGGTAAACATGAACTGCCAGACTGCTGTATTTTCGCCGGCACTGTACATCCATCTGCGGCATACCTTGCCCCTGTTATCCATGAACCTCCCTGCTCAACCGGTAGATATTGACGGCAACTGGCTGTGCACCGCCATCGTAGTTTGTTGCGAATGGAGTGATTGAAAAACCGTTTTCTCCTGCAAGTTCAAGAAACTGGCCTGCAAGCCGTCTCCTGGGATCCGCAATCCAGGCCGAACCATCCGGCTTGAGCAGCTTGTCGATTGCCGTTACGACCGGCAGCAGGTTTACCCGTTCGTAAAGCACATCGGCTGCAAACACCATATCGAACCGCTCCTCGCATTGAACCAAACGCCAGTCGAGGGTTGCCGTTTCAAGACGGACGCCGTTTTTCAGCGCATTATAGCCAACGAAACGAAGAGCCTCAGTCGAATAATCGGTTGCCAGTACATCGGCGCCATTGGCTGCGGCGACGACAGAAACCATACCGACACCACAGCCGATCTCTATCACCCGCTTTCCTGCAAGCGGAAGCTCACGGGCAATGAAAGACGAGAGCATGATCGCTGAAGGCCATATTTCAGCCCAATACGGCATCTGCTCGTCTTTCATAAACTCTTCGGCAGAGATCCTGTCGAGCAGAGCGTAGCTGTCGAGCACGCAGAGAAAGCTGTATGAACGCGATTCGATCGTACAGGTCGTCTCCCTGAGATCGTACTCGCCTGCAAGTTCCCGATAGAGAACATCGCACCCGGTACGAAGCTGTTCCTTTGTCAGGTTCATTGACTGAAAAGATATTGACGCTGTTGTCGCTTTTGGCGAAAAAATAAAGTTCGCTCTGAATGTACTGAAAATCAGATCGTATTTCTATTTTCCCCTTAACGGCAGCTTGCCGCAACAACCAATAACCATCTACAAGTCCAGATGAAACGAGAGATTCTTGAAGTATTTGACAACACCTTTCCGCAGAGAGACTACACTATTGAAATCGTCAATCCGGAATTCACGTCGGTCTGCCCGAAAACCGGGCTTCCCGATTTCGGCACCATCACCATCAGCTATATCCCCGATAAGGTCTGCATAGAACTGAAATCCCTCAAATACTATTTTCTCGACTTCAGAAACGCAGGCATCTTCTATGAAAATATCACGAACAGGATCCTTGACGACCTGGTAGCCGTTTCGCTGCCCAGAGAGATGACCGTCAGGAGCGAATGGAATGCGAGGGGAGGAATCACCGAGACCGTCACGGTGAGATACGTTGCGGCAACAACCTGAAGACAGGAAAATCCATTAAAAAAAGAAACCCCGGCATGATAACCGGGGTTTATTGCTTGTAATGCGTTCAGGCAGGGTACCTGTCAGTATTTTGCATCGAACCATGGAACCATCTGCTTCACATCCGCATCGGTGATACCAGAGTTGGGTACGACTTTCATGGTCACTACGATTTTCTCGGTCTCGCCCTGTTTGATGTACTTCTTCATCTTGTCCTTGACGGAATCGAGCGTATGACATTTGTTGCACTTGTTATCGACAAGTGTTTTAGCGGCATCGAAATCGATGGAAGCGGTCTCGCCACCCGCAGCCGGAGTTGCTGCCGCTTCTGCTGCTGCCTTTTCAAGGCTTTCTTTAGTGGCCTTTTCGAAATCGGTATCGCCTTCAAGGAATGCGGTCAACTGTGGAACCGAACGGATGTATTTGTCATCGACTGTCGTTGTACGTCCGGCAGAGGGATGAAGAAAACCTGAAGGCCAGATCCACAGAATGACAAAAAGGAGTGCGACAAGACCGAGAGAACCGAGAGGGAAACTGAGAAACCACCTGTCACTGATACGGGAAGACATCTTGCCGAGAACCATGATGATCAGCGAAGCACAGAAGATCAGCATGAACCAGCCTGTAAACGAGCTCAGCGGCGTCGTCAAGGCAGAGATGTTTTCAGCCGGCACCTTGTAGCCGGTTAAAAACGACACCCCGAAAAACAAAGCCCCCATTAAGACAGCCCCGCCGATTGCAAGTGCAATAAGCTTACCGTTTGATTTGTTGTCCATGACAGGTAATGAATTAGGTGTTAGTGGCTTGCAAATGTTTTATTGAATAAGATAAGCATAATTAGTAAAGGCGGCAAACATAAAGGGTAAAAACCTTTACTTTAAAAGTTCCTGCAGAGGAACGTCTGTTCCGTGCAACCTGAAATGACCTTTAATTCCTATTCTGAAAACACATATGATCACCTCGGCAAGCTGTGTCATGGACTTCGACAAGGCGGAACGCGATTTCAATTTTCTTCTGGAGTGCTTTCTCGAAGTGCTCGGCGCGCTCGAAGAAAACGAAGCGGCCGCACATCTGCCCTGGAATAAAAGCGGCCTCCCCATAGAGGGGCTGAACAATTCAGAAAGAACCTTGCAGGCATTCTCGATTGTCTTCCAGCTCATCAATATGGCGGAAGAAAATGCGGGCGCGCAATACCGCCGGTCGATGGAGAGCGAAAAAGGAACTGCCGCGCTAACCGGGCTATGGGGAAAAGTTCTGGAGGAACTCAGGCAGAACGGCATGACGGAACAGGAGATCCTGCAGTCGCTGCCCGACTCCTGCATCGATACCGTTCTGACGGCCCATCCTACCGAGGCTAAAAGAAAAACCGTGCTCGAACACCACCGGCAGCTCTACCTGCAGCTTGTGCAACGGGAAAACCGCATGTGGACGCCTCAGGAACGGAACGATATCCGTAACAATATCATAGTAATACTCGAGCGGCTCTGGCGAACAGGAGAAATCCTTTATGAAAAACCCGAAGTATCCGCCGAAAGAAGGAATGTCATCCACTATCTCTACAACATTTTTCCCGAAGTCGTCGCCCTTCACGACAAAAGGCTCATCCAGGCCTGGAAAGAATCGGGGTTCGATCCGGGAGCGTTTGGCGGACCGGCAGACCTCCCCCGATTCCGCTTCAGCAGCTGGGTGGGAGGCGACCGCGACGGCAACCCCTTCGTCACCGCCGACGTGACTGCAGAAACGCTCCTCGACATGCGTCGGCACGCATTGAAACTGCTCAAAGCGAAACTCTCGGAACTTGCATCGAAACTGAGCTTCTCCGAACGGCTGGTAGAACCAGCCGGAGAGCTCCTCAGTCGTATGGCAGCACTTTCGGCAGCGCTTGGACACCGGGGCGAACATGCGCTGCAAAGAAACCGGCACGAACCATGGCGGCAGTTCCTCAACCTGATGATCGCCGCGCTTCCTCCCGAAAAAGAACCCGTATCGACAGAAGGAACGGTCTTCCATTACCGGCTCTCCCGTGAACTGCTTGCCGATCTCGACATGCTTGACAATTCGCTCAGAATCGCCGGTGCCCGGAACATCGCCGCAACGGACCTCATGCCGGTCTACCGGATCGTACAGACCTTCGGCTTCCATCTCGGAGCGCTCGACATCCGCCAGAACAGCCGCATACACGACCTTGCGCTTTCGCAGCTCATGACGGCAGCCGGGCTTGACGGCGCCGGATACCCCGAATTGAGCGAACCCGAAAAAATCCGCTTCCTCGCCGAAGAGCTCCGCTCTCCAAGGCCCTTCACCCATCCCGACATGACCGCAGGAGCTGAAGCCGAGAAGGTACTTGCCTGCTTCCGCGTCCTGCGGCGCCACTGCAGCCGGTTCGGCCCGGAAGGAGTAGGATCTCTCATCGTCAGCATGACCAGAGGAGTATCGGACCTTCTGGCCATCTACCTCTTTGCCCGGGAAACCGGTCTTATGGTGCCCTTCGAAGATGGCGACGCATGTATGCTGCCGGTCGTTCCGCTCTTCGAAACCATCGACGACCTGAAAAAAAGTCCGGAAATCATCGAAGGCTTCCTGCAGCACCCCATGACAGCGCGATCGATCCGCTACCACCAGAAAACAACCGGACCAAGCGCTCCGGTCCAACAGGTGATGATCGGCTACAGCGACAGCAACAAGGACGGCGGCATCTTTTCAAGCATCTGGATGCTCTACCGGGCACAGGAACTTCTGCAGGAAGCCGGAGCACGGTTCGGCACGCAAATACGATTCTTTCATGGACGCGGAGGCAGCATCAGTCGGGGAGCCGGTCCCACGAACCGGTTTCTGCGCGCGCAGCCGCACGGATCTTTCAACGCAGGCATCCGGTTTACCGAACAGGGCGAAACCATCGCCCAGAAATATGCCAACAGAATCAGCGCCATATACAATCTCGAACAGTTCGCCGCAGGAGTTACCGCAGAGCGATTGCGACACAAATCGACATCAGAACCCTGCATCGACATCAAGCCTGTAATGGACGCTCTTTCCGCGCAGGCAAACATCGCCTACCGCAGGCTGACCGGCACCGGGGGATTTCCCCTTTTCTTCAGGCAAGCCACTCCGGTGGACATCATCGAACAGATGCGCATCGGGTCGAGACCATCGAGACGAAGCGGCGAACGCAGCATTGAAGACCTTAGGGCGATTCCCTGGGTATTCAGCTGGAATCAGGCCCGCTTCGCCCTCTCGGGCTGGTACGGCGTCGGATCTGCGCTCGAACATCTCGAAGAGCACTTCCCTGACGTCGAGGATAAAATCCGGAGCAGGGAACTGCTCTGCCCCACCCTTTACTACATCGTCAGCAACGCCGACGCAAGCATCGCAAGCGTTGATCCCGTCATCATGCGGCTCTATGCGGCTCTGGTTGCCGACGACGCGCTGCGGACGAGCATTATGGAGACGATAGAAACAGAACTCGCAAAAACGAGGCGGTACATCGACCTGATCTACGGGGAGCAGCTCGAAGAACAGCGGTTCAACGTCATGCGTTTTATCGGCAAACGCCAGGAAGCGCTGCGGCTGCTTCACCGGAGGCAGGTGCTGCTGCTCTCCGAATGGAGGAAACTCGGTGCCGGAGGGCGTGAGATGGAAGCGGAAAGGATGCTGCCGGAGCTCTTTCTCAGCGTCAACGCCATAGCCGGCGGGCTGCGAAGCACCGGCTGAAATAATTTTCCGGAAGGGAAACGGCAGAGAAAAATAAGCCTCCAACGTAACTTTCAAGCTGTTTTTACGTACCATTCTCTTATGGGCACCTCGAAAAAGTGTTGTGAGCACCCGGAGTGCAAGGAGGACGGAGCGGAGAAACCGGAGTGTACACGTTGTACATGAGGATTTCGAGCACCGACCAACGCGGCAATCCGGGTGCGGAATAACTTTTTTGAGGTACCCTTATCAGCAGTTGCTAACAGAGAAAACCGCCCGTCCATGCTCTCAAGACTCTCAGCCGCATCCCTTGTCGGCATCGATGCCGTCAGGATCGACGTCGAAACCAACGTAGCCGGAGGCATCCCCTCCTTCACCGTCGTCGGACTCCCGGACAACGCCATCCGGGAGAGCCGGGAACGGATTCTCACGGCAATCCGAAACTCCGGCTTCGACCTGCCGCCAAAAAAAGTGACCGTCAACCTCGCTCCTGCCGACATCCGCAAGGAGGGTACGGCATTCGACCTGCCGGTAGCCATCGGCCTGCTCGGTTCGCTCGAACTCGTCAAACGGAAATTCGATGACACGCTCATCATGGGTGAACTTGCCCTCGACGGATCGATCCGCAGGGTGAACGGAGCGCTTCCCGTAGCCATCATGGCCGCTAAAGAGAACATCAGGCGCATCATCCTGCCGCTTGCCAACGCGCCGGAAGCCGCCGTGGCGGTCTCGGCATCGAAAGCCGATATTGACATCTATGGCGTCGAAACCCTGAACGAAACCGCAGCGCTGCTCAACGGCAATGAGAGCCGTCCGCCGATAGAGGTCAACGTCGCCGACCTTTTTGCCGCCGAACCGGAATACCCGGTGGATTTTGCCGACATCAAAGGGCAGCAGGCGGCAAAGAAAGCGCTCGAAATCGCCGCCGCGGGTTCACATAATCTGCTGATGATCGGACCTCCGGGCAGCGGAAAAACCATGCTCGCCAAGGCTCTGCCGGGCATTCTGCCGCCGCTCGGATTCGAGGAATCGCTCGAAACCACGAAAATCTACTCGGTTGCAAACCTGCTTGACAAAGACCGTCCGCTCATGGTGACCAGACCGTTCCGCAACCCGCACCATACCACCAGCAACGTCGCGCTTATCGGTGGTGGCACCACGGCGAAGCCCGGCGAGGTCAGTCTTGCCCATAACGGCATTCTGTTTCTCGACGAACTGCCCGAATTCAGCCGCAGCGCGCTTGAAGTGCTGCGCCAGCCGCTCGAAGACCGGGAGGTCACAGTATCAAGAATTTCGGTAACCACCCGCTACCCTGCAGGCTTCATGCTCGTGGCGGCCATGAACCCGAGTCCTGCCGGAGCGCTGAAGGATCGCGACGGCAACCTGACCGCCGCCCCGCAGCAGATCCAGCGCTACCTCTCCAGAATTTCAGGCCCCCTGCTCGACCGCATCGACATCCATATTGACGTGCCGAAAGTCGAAAACACCGAACTCTTTTCGGGCACGACCGCCGAAAGCTCGCGGGAGATCCGGAAGCGGGTGATACGGGCACGCGAGATACAGAACCGCAGGTTCACCGAAGCCGTCTGCGCCGGCATCTACACCAACGCCCAGATGGGTTCGAAACTGATCAGAAAATTCTGCGTGCTCTCGCCGGAAAGTTCGCAGAAGCTGATGGACGCCATGAACATGCTGAACCTGTCGGCAAGAGCGCACGACCGCATCCTGAAAGTCAGCCGCACCATCGCCGACCTTGACGGATCCGGAACGATCGAGATGAAGCATCTCGTGCAGGGCATCCAGTACCGCAACCTCGACAGGGAGTTCTGGAGCTTCTGATGCCTGCCCTCAAAATCGGCAGAAACGGAGGATGCGCCGGATAGCCAGACAGCCTCTTGCGCAAGACATGCAACTCGTTACACAATCTTCTCCCATGGTTTGCTCTTCAGGTGTATATTCAGGTTTTTCCCGCTCCTTGACAGGGGCGGCCAAACCACCGAATGCACACACCATGAACCCTAAACTCACCCTTCCCTGCGCACTCATGCTGGCAGGGCTGCTGCTCGCTCCTCCAACGACCATGGCTGCCGAAACTCTCGAAGAAAGGGTCGTCAGGCTCGAACAGGAACTTGCCGAACTGAAAACCCTCCTGAAAAAGAGCCCTGAAACAACAGCGCCATCGCCCGCACCTTCGGCTCCGACCGTCACGGCGATCACGACAAATTCCGGCGTAAGGGCGCGACTCTACGGTTTCGCACGTTTCGATGCATCGTACGATTCCGGCCATATCTATCCCGGAAACATAGCGCTCTGGACGCAGCCCGGAACCGACGGAAACGATGGTGAGTGGAACCTCACCGCAGGGGCAACGCGGCTGGGCATCGACATCGGCGGCCCCGATACCGGATCCCTGAAACTCTCAGGCAACATAGAGCTTGATTTTCTTGGCGGCGGCAGCGAAAACAACCTAAATCCCCGACTGCGGCACGGCTATCTGAAAGCTTACTGGCCGGCTTCGGATTTCAGCATCACAGCCGGCCAGACCTGGGATCTGGTATCCTCGCTGATTCCGTTCGTGGACGATCCGGGGATGATGTGGTCATCGGGCAATATCGGCACGCGGCACCCTCAGTTGCGCCTGACGAAGGGCTTTGCGGTGGGAGAAAAAAGCCGTCTTGAAATAGCGGCGGCAGCGTCGAGAACCATCGGCGAGAAAAACACTTTTGATACCGATACCGGAAAAGATGCCGATATGCCGACTGTTCAGGGGCGCATCGCATTCTCCGCTCCGCTGACAGACTCGGGAAAAACTGCAGCAATAGCGCTGTCCGGGCATTACGGGCAGGAGGAGTGGGACTCCGACAAGCTGAACCACCATGAAACCATCGACTCATGGTCGTGCAATGTGGAACTTTCGTTTCCGCTCTCATCCAGACTTCTGCTGGCCGGCGAGTATTTCACCGGATCCAATCTCGACGATTACTGGGGAGGCGTGTTCCAGGGAGTCAATGCAAAAGGAGCGAAACCCGAGGGTATCCGTTCGAGCGGAGGGTGGGCCGCGTTACGCTACGCATATTCGCCGGCCGTAACCATAAGCCTCGGGGGAGGCTTCGACGATCCCGAGAACGGCGATCTCTCCGGCATGGAAAACCCGAGAACCTTCAACCGGAGCCTGTTTGCGGCCTACGTCAACCAGCTGACGCCGAACTTCGTCTTCGGTCTGCAGCTTTCGAAATGGGATACCGGATACCTGAAAACTCCCGACAGCGATGCGGTAAGGGCCCAGAGTTCGATGACCTACAGATTTTAAACGAGAACACAGGCGATTGTTTCTGCCCTGCACAACGGCATCCCTGCCGATGCCGTTGCCAGGCAACAACGAGGCACTCCTCAGCGGATGATGATCTCTCCCGGCATGGCGGCAAGCATCTGAACCCGTCCGGAACGTGCCGCAATGGCAATCATGCGAAGCATGGCTCCGGAAGGTAGCGGGGATACCGCTTCGCCGATGGCCGCAGCACCGAACGCGCGGGCAACCGCAGCCGGACTTCCGTCGAAGAACATCTGCCACCACGACTGCCGTTCGGGATAGAGCAGGATGCGCGGCTTTTTGGAAACATCCATCTTCGCAAGACGCTGCGCCTCCCTGACCGCATCGAACAGTCCGCCCATCCTGTCTGCAAGGCCTCGCTCCAATGCCTGCCTGCCGATCCACACCCTTCCTCCGGCAACGGAATCCACCGCAGCGGCCGACATCTTTCTCGACCGGCCAACCTTGGCGACGAAATCCTCGTATATGTAACCGGAGGCTTCGTCGAATTTTCGGTAGGCCTCGCCTTCGAGAGGCTTGAATACCGTATTGGCATCGGCAAAACGCCCTCTCGTAACAACATCGCGGCCCAGACCGGTTCTTGCTGCAAGAGCGCTGATATCGGGTTTAAGCGCATAGACACCGATCGAGCCGGTCACGGTAAGCGGCTGGGCGAACACGGTTTTTCCCGCAAGCGCGGCCATGTAGCCTCCCGATGCGGCAACGCCCGACATGGAAACCACAAGCGGTTTTTTAACGGCTGCCGAATCGAGCATCTGCAGCATGTCGGCGGCAGCGAATGCGTCTCCTCCGGGACTGTCGATGCGGAGCACCATCGCCTTCACCTTGTTATCTTCGAGTGCGGCATCAAGCGAACGGCGCAGCATCCCGACGTCGGCGCCTTCATCCGAAGCCATTGCCGCTCCCGAAGCCGAGCGGATTATCGGGCCGGAAAGCGTTATGACGGCAACCGCATCGTCAGTGTCGGCCTTTGCCGGCCAGTCGATCGATTCGCGGTAAACCGCTGCCGAAACGAAAAGATCGTCGGCTTTTTCAGGCTCTTTGCCGCTGATGCGTCGAGCCATCGAACGCTTCAGCTCCCAGCGCGAGGCAACTCCGTCTGCAAGGCCGAGCTTTACGGCTTTCTCCGCCTGCACCAATGCAATATTGTCGATGACGGATTCAAACGAATCGCGGCTTATTCCCCTCTGTTTCGAAACATAAGCGGTATAATCGCCGTAGACGGCATCGAGCAGCCCGCCGACCTGCGCAAGATACTCTGGACTCGCTCCGGTGCGGGTAAAAGGCTCGATACCGCTTTTATATTCTTTCCATTGCGTCGCCTGGAACGCGATGCCGAGCTTTTCAAGCGGCGCGGTATAAAAAAGCGTTTCGGCTTTGAGACCGTCGAGCAGGAGATAGCCTCCCCGTTCGACAATGACGGAATCGCAGGCTGAAGCGAGATGGTAATCGCTGTCTTCGGCGGAATGGAGCCAGGCCACAACCTTGCGTCCTCCGGCCCGGACTTTGGCTATGGCGCTCCGGAGTTCCGTGATTTTTGCCGGCGATACCTGCAGATTCCCTATCTCGAGCAGAACGGTCTCGACTCTGTTGTCGCCTGCGGCATGATCGAGAATAAAGAGCATATCCTGGAAAGAGAGCTGTTCCCCCTCGCCGGAAAGAGGAAACGGATCGCGTACGCTTCCGATCTCTTCGAGAGAGCCTCCCAACGGTACAGTCAGCACGAAACGGCCGGGGAGATCGTGCGACGAACGAAAAACAAAAAACAACACCGCTCCGACTATAAGCGGAAGAAGGAACAGTAACAGGCATCCTTTGCGAAAACAGCTTTTTGCTTGCATAACAGAGAGCATCGATTGATAAACAAAACGGAAAGATTCGGAAGAAAAAACGACAATGAAATCATTCATACAGCAGGCAGCTCACCTGATGCAGCGGATCGCTGCCCGATGCTTTCAGCCCGGGCTCCTTTCTGCTGCACTCTGGCCTGGCGACCGGACACCGAGGGTGAAAACCGCATCCTGAAGGTACATTGAGCGGTCCCGGGAGATCGCCTTTCAATAACGTTCTGTCGCGTTTTGCATCGGGCTCAGGTATGGGAACGGCGGAAAGCAGCGCCCTGGTGTATGGATGGAGGGGATTGCGGTACAGCTCTTCGGAAGATGCGATTTCGACGATCTTGCCGAGATACATGACCGCGACCCGGTCCGAAATGTATTCAACCACGGAGAGATCGTGCGCTATAAACAGATAGGTCAGGCCGAGATCCCGCTGGAGATCTTTCAGAAGATTGATGATCTGCGACTGGATTGAGACGTCGAGCGCCGAAACCGGTTCGTCGCAGATGATGAACTCGGGCCCGACCGCAAGCGCGCGGGCAATGCCCACGCGCTGCCGCTGTCCTCCTGAAAATTCATGCGGATAACGGTTCGCATACTCCCGGTTCAGGCCGACGAGATCGAGAAGTTCGAGTGTGCGCCTGAGTGCGGCGTCACCTTTTGCTATCCGGTGTACCGCAAGCACCTCTCCAAGCATCTGCCCGACGGTAAGCCTCGGGTTCAGCGAACCGAAGGGATCCTGAAATATCATCTGCATCTTCTTGCGAAACGGTCTGAAACCGCCTGCATCGAGGGCTGAGACGTCCTGTCCGTCAAAGGTGACGCTGCCGCTTGTAACGCCGTGCCCGAGACGCAGAAGCGCTCGCCCGAGCGTAGTTTTTCCGCATCCCGATTCACCGACAAGGCCGAGCGTTTCGCCCCGGCAGATATCGAAAGATACCCCGTTAACGGCACTGACGCGTTTCGCCCTGCCATTGACGCCCCCCGGTTTGACGGGAAAATGCACATAAATATCCCTTGCCGAAAGTAGCTGCCGTTGTGGGTCCATCGTGAGAGGAATAGCTGTTTATCGTATTTTTATTAGTATACTAAAAGCGTGCTGAAACTTCCACAAGAAACCTGATAGACCGTTACGAACAAGACTGTTTTGCCTTCCGGAAAGCAACATAACGGCACCCTCTACGTCGTAGCGACGCCGCTCGGCAATCTTGACGACATCACCCTGAGAGCCATAAAAACCCTTCAGCATTCCGAAGCTGTCGTCTGTGAGGATACAAGGCGGGCTTCGATCCTGCTTCGACATCTCGGTATAACCGGCAAGCAGCTGGTCAGCTATCACGATTTCAACGAACAGGCCGCCATCGGCCGCATCTCGCGGATGCTTGCGGAGGGTCTCGACCTGTCGCTCATTACCGACGCAGGCACTCCGGCCATCAGCGATCCCGGTTTTCTCATGGTGCGCACACTCAGGGAAAAAGGGTTCACGGTCATTCCCGTTCCGGGCCCGAGCGCGCTAACTGCTGCGCTCTCTGTCTGTCCGCTGCCAGTCAGCAGTTTTTATTTTGCGGGCTTCCTTCCGCATAAAAAAGGAAGAAAAAGCCGTCTTGAATACCTTTCGTCCCTCGGCACGACATTCGTGCTGTATGAATCGCCGTACCGCATAAAAAAGCTGCTCGGCGAGCTCTCGGCGCAGATGCCCGAAGCTGATGTTTTCATCGCCCGGGAGATGACCAAAATTCATGAAGAGTATCTCGCCGGACCGGCGGAAATGCTGTCGGAACAGCTTTCCGAAGAAAAGGTGAGGGGCGAATTCGTTGTGGTGGTACATCCCGCCAGCGAAGGAAAGCAGAAAACCAATACTCCATACAACAAGTACGAGGACCATGCAGATAATAACTGAACCTGCCTTGATGCAGGCGACCGCAGAAAAACTAAGGCTGCACAGGCAGCGGATTGGCGTCGTCATGACCATGGGCGCGCTCCACGAAGGACATCTGAGCCTGATACAACAGGTCCGCAGCGTTTCGGGAACCGTTATTCTGACGATTTTCGTCAATCCGAAACAGTTCGGACCGGACGAGGATTTTCATCGGTACCCGAGACCGTTCGATCAGGATGCCGCTCATGCCAGGGCTGCAGGCGTGGACTATCTTTTCGCACCTTCCGTCGAATCGATGTACCCGGAAGGATTTCAGACTTCCGTTCGTGCCGGCAGCATAGCCGAAGGGTTCGAAGGCATGAAGCGTCCGGGACACTTCGACGGAGTCGTTACCGTCGTCACCAAGCTGCTGCAAATCACCAAACCCCATACAGCCGTTTTCGGGGAAAAAGATGCCCAGCAGCTTGCAGTCATCCGCAGGCTGGTTCGGGATCTGAATATCGATGTCGAAATCGTTGGCGCGCCCATCATACGCGAAAAAAACGGACTTGCCGTGAGTTCGAGAAATATATACCTCTCCGGAGAACAGCGCGAAGCGGCACAGGTGCTCTACATGGGCATCTGCCATGCGCGCCGGGAAATCGAAAAAAAGCGGACAGACCTCTTTGGTATAGCCAACGAAATCGAGCGGATGATTGCAGAAGAACCGGGATTCCGGTGCGACTATGTCGCATTCGTGGACGATGAGCTGTTCGTGCCGGCAGAAACCGCGGAACCGGATAAAAAGTACCGTCTGCTGCTTGCCGTTTATGCCGGAAACGTGCGGCTGATAGACAACTGCCTCTTCACCGCCTGATTACAGAAAAACACTTTTTTTCTTATATTATAAGATTGATTGTTTTTTCTGTTCCGTAGCCGATTCGAACGGCAGAACCCGGAAGGCAGGTCGCCCATGGCTGTGCAAAAGAGATGAGGAACACTTTTATCACTAATTTTTCAACCGATTTTCATGATTATCAAAAAAGAGATCGATCTTGGCCAGGGAAAAATTCTGTCGATCGAAACCGGAAAGATGGCCAAGCAGGCTGATGGAGCGACCGTCGTCCGGCTTGGCGACACAATGGTACTCGCCACGGTAGTATCAACCAAAACTCCTCCTCCCCCCAATCAGGACTTCTTTCCTCTCCAGGTCGAATACCGCGAAAAATATTCCGCTGCAGGCAAGTTCCCCGGCGGTTTCTTCAAACGGGAAGGCCGTCCTTCAGAGAAGGAAATTCTTTCGGCGCGCCTGATAGACCGCGCCCTGCGCCCGCTCTTTCCTGACGGCTACTATTACGAAACTCAGGTTATCATCTCGGTCATCTCTTCAGACCAGCAGAACGACGCCGACGTGCTCGGCGGCATTGCCGCATCGGCAGCGATCATGGTTTCCGATATCCCTTTCCCGAACGCAATGTCTGAAGTGCGCGTGGGCAGAATCAACGGCGAGTTCATCGTCAATCCCGATATCAACGAACTGCTGCGGAGCGATCTCGACATCTGCATCGGCGGCACGGCAAATACCATCTGCATGCTGGAAGGCGAGATGAAGGAGATCTCCGAAGCTGAAATGGTTGAGGCCATCAGATTCGGCCACGATGCCATCCGCAGAATATGCTCGGTTCAGGACGAATTGGCAAAAGAGGTCGGCAAGGCGAAACGTGCGTTCGCTCCCGCATCGGTTCCGTCGGAACTGACCGGAAAAGTCAGCGAGATCTGCGAGGAGAGGCTCAAACAGCTCGCCTACACCCCACTGGCAAAAGAGGTCCGTGCAGAAGAGACCGCCGCAATATACCGCGAAACCCTTCAGGAAACGCTCAGCCACTTCAAAACGCTTTACGCGGATGCCGATGTTTCCGGCGATCCGGCTGCAGCGATGTGTCTGAACGCCCATGTGATCGAGGAAGAAATCCACTCGATCGAGAAAAAGGTCATGCGCCATATGATCCTCGATGACGCCAAACGGCTTGACGGCAGAACTCTCGAGCAGGTCCGTCCCATTACCATCGAACTGGGCGTCATCCCCAGAGCCCACGGTTCGGCGCTCTTTACCCGCGGAGAAACCCAGGCGCTCGTCACCATCACGCTCGGCACCAAAAAAGATGCACAGTCGGTCGATACCCTCACCGACAACGCAGACAAACGTTTCATGCTTCACTATAACTTCCCGCCCTTCTCGGTCGGCGAAACCGGACGCGTGGGAGGAACCGGACGCCGGGAGATCGGCCACGGAAACCTTGCCGAACGGGCCATCAGAATGGTGGCTCCCACAGAACAGGAGTTCCCCTATACTATCAGAATCGTTTCCGACATTCTTGAATCCAACGGATCTTCCTCGATGGCTTCGGTCTGCGGCGGCACCCTCGCGCTCATGGACGGCGGGGTACCGATCAGAAAACCGGTATCCGGCATCGCAATGGGCCTGATCAAGGAAGGCGATAAATATGCCGTTCTTTCCGATATTCTCGGCAATGAGGATCATCTTGGAGATATGGACTTCAAGGTAACAGGCACCGCCGACGGCATTACGGCATGCCAGATGGATATCAAGATCGACGGACTCGACTACCATATCCTTGAAAACGCTCTCGAACAGGCACGCAGGGGAAGACTCCATATCCTCGAGGTCATGGAGCAGGCCATCCCATCTTCCCGCGATGAACTTGCCGCTTATGCACCGAGGCTCACAACCATACAGATTCCCGTCGATGCCATCGGCCTCATTATCGGCAAAGGCGGCGAAACCATCCGCAGCATCACCGAGGAAACAGGCGCCGAAATCAATATCGAGGACGACGGAACCGTAACCATCGCCTGCTCGAACGTTGAGGGCACCCACGCAGCTCTGGCCACGATCAAGACCCTCCTGGCAAAACCCGAAGTCGGAACAACCTACCTCGGCAAGGTCCGCGACATCCGCGAAGAACTGGGCGCCTTTGTCGAATTTCTGCCGAAAACCGATGGACTTGTACACATTTCGGAAATATCGTCAACCGTAAGGGTCTCGAAAGTCAGCGATCATCTGAAAATCGGCGACCGTGTAAAGGTCAAGCTGGTCGATGTCCGCAAGGATCCACGTACCGGTAAAACCCGCTTCGCGCTCTCCATGAAAGCGGTCGAAATCGACGCAGCCAAAGGCGAGCAGAAGGAAAACGGCCAGGATAACAACTGAGCAGAGCCCTGTTTGCGCATAAAAGCAGTGCAGGCCATCCTGCACTGCTTTTTTTTATAAAAACCGTTTTTTCGGCGGATGGCAATTCATATTTTCAGCCTTCCCGATGCGCAACGGGATGCGGATAAAAAAATCAGAACGAAAAAAACATCATGCGTTACGATTTTTCGGCAGTTGAAAAAAAATGGCAATCTTTCTGGCAGAAAACCGATACGTTCCGCACCGGCGAGTCCGATGACAGGCCAAAATATTACGTGCTCGACATGTTCCCCTATCCAAGCGGATCCGGCCTGCACGTTGGACACCTTGAAGGATATACCGCTTCGGACATCGTCGCCAGGTACAAACGAAGCTGCGGCTTCAACGTGCTGCACCCCATGGGCTGGGACGCATTCGGACTTCCCGCCGAACAGTATGCCATCAAAACAGGCACCCACCCGAAAATCACGACGGAAAACAACATACGCAGCTTCAGGGAAACCCTGCAGGCAATGGGATTTTCCTATGACTGGTCGAGGGAGATAAATACAACCGATCCGGCCTATTTCAAGTGGACGCAGTGGATATTCCTGAAACTCCACGAAATGGGGCTGGCCTATATGTCGGACGTCGATGTGAACTGGTGCGTCGAACTCAAAGCGGTTCTTGCCAACGAGGAAGTTGACGAAAAAATCGCCGACGGCTATACCGTTGTACGCAAACCGCTGCGCCAATGGGTGCTGAAAATAACCGCCTATGCGGAACGCCTGCTTGCCGATCTCGACGAACTTGAGTGGCCTGAAAACGTCAAACAGATGCAGCGCAACTGGATCGGGCGATCGGAAGGCGTTGAAATCGACTTTGAACTGCGATGTCACAGAAAAAACCTGCGGGTCTACACCACCCGGCCCGACACGCTCTTCGGCGCGACCTACCTGGTCATCTCGCCTGAACACCCGATGGCCGAAAAACTTGCAACAGCGGACAACCTCAAAGCAGTCAAGGCATATATCGGCGGAGCGAAACTGAAAACCGAACTCGAGCGCACCGGCCTGCAGAAGGACAAAACCGGCGTCTTTACCGGATCGTACGCGATCAATCCCGCAACGGACCAGCCGCTGCCGGTCTGGATATCCGACTTCGTGCTCACCAGCTACGGCACCGGCGCCATCATGTCGGTACCGGCCCATGACAGCCGCGACTGGGAGTTCGCAAAAAAATTCGATCTTCCCATTATAGAAGTGATCAGAAGCCCGCACGACGTGCAGGAAACGGTCTTTGAAGGCAAGGACAGCGTCTGTGTCAACTCGTCTAACGGCGATATCAGCATTGACGGACTCTCCTTCCGCGAAGCGTTCGAGGTCATGGCAACATGGCTCGAATCGAAAGGAGCCGGAAAACGCACGGTGAACTACAAACTGCGTGACTGGATTTTCAGCCGCCAACGATACTGGGGTGAGCCCATTCCTGTCAAACACTATGATGACGGCGCGCTTCGTCCCGAAACGAACCTTCCGCTGACGCTGCCCGAGGTTGAAGCCTACCAGCCTTCAGATACCGGCGAATCGCCGCTGGCAACCATTCACGACTGGCTCTACGGAAACGACGAGCATGGATCGTTCAGAAGGGAAACCAATACCATGCCCCAGTGGGCAGGAAGCTGCTGGTACTACCTTCGCTTCATCGACCCTCTGAACGGCGATAATCTGATCGATCCTGAAAAGGAGCGCTACTGGATGAATGTCGATCTTTACATTGGAGGCGCCGAACATGCCGTCCTGCACCTGCTTTACGCCCGGTTCTGGCACAAGGTGCTTTTCGATCTCGGCGTCGTGAGCACCAGGGAGCCATTCCGCAAACTCTTCAATCAGGGCATGATCCTCGGCGAGGATAACGAAAAGATGTCGAAATCAAGGGGCAACGTCATACCTGCCGACCATGTCCTGCAGAAATATGGCGCCGATGCCGTCAGGCTCTACGAAATGTTCCTTGGTCCGCTCGAACAGGTCAAACCGTGGAACACCAACGGCATAGAGGGAATAAGCCGTTTTCTCGGCAAGGTCTGGCGACTGGTCTACCCCGAACAGGATGGGTCGGCGGCCGAACTCTCAGGAGATCAATTGCCCGAAGAGCTGCTGCGCCGCATGCATAAAACCGTCAGGAAGGTCTCGGAAGATACCGATTCGCTGAAGTTCAATACCGCCATCTCTGAAATGATGGTGTTCGTCAACGAACTGCAGAGAAGCGGCATCCGTTCGATAACCGCCGTAGAAACCCTGCTTCTGCTCCTGGCGCCATACGCGCCCCACATTTGCGAGGAGCTCTGGCAGGCGCTCGGTCATGCTGAATCGATCAGCAAGGAACCGTTTCCTGCATACGATACTGCACTTGCAGCGGACATCGTCGTACAGATTGCCGTGCAGGTCAACGGAAAGCTCAGGGGCACATTTACCGCAGAGGCCGGAACAGTCAGGGAGGATCTTCTCGAAGAAGCAAGGGACGTGGAATCGGTTCGGAAGTTCCTTGAAGGGAAAACCGTTGTGCGGGAAATCGTCGTACCCGACAAACTGGTCAACTTTGCCGTAAATTAGTCCGGATGAAACTACCGGAATGTCATATCGAAGGGTAACAATTATTGACAACGAGTTTTTTTTTATGTAAAATCAGAATTATATCATTCGTGCGCAATCCGAACAAATAATCTCCACAAGCCACAGTCACCATTCATGCTCACTTGCATGTGAGCAGGATTTTTTTCTGTCAACTCATAAAAACCGGATCAATGGCAACAGACGAAAAACCATCAACCAACCAGGAATCCATCAGCTCCGTTCTTTCGGAAAAGCGCAAGTTCCCTCCTTCAGCGGAATTTTCAGGGAACGCCCACATTTCATCGATGGAGGACTACGAGAAGCTCTATGCGGCTGCAGCCGAGGATCCCGAATCATACTGGTCAGGCATAGCCGAACAGTTCCACTGGTTCAAAAAATGGGACAGTGTGCTTGAATGGAATACTCCTTATGCCAAATGGTTCAACGGCGCCAAAACCAACATCTGCTACAATGCCGTTGACGTGCACATGAACAGCTGGAGAAAAAACAAGGCCGCCATTATCTGGGAAGGCGAGGAAGGAAACCAGCA
>Ga0194113_10000241_pt1 | contig 67814 bp, 58 predicted proteins | sample TA2MahC200mmetaG_FD_146193 | JGI IMG/M metagenome (GOLD analysis project Ga0194113, IMG submission 146193) | Freshwater microbial communities from Lake Tanganyika, Tanzania - TA2015017 Mahale Deep Cast 200m | ecosystem: Environmental > Aquatic > Freshwater > Lake | place: Tanzania: Lake...
CGGTTGCAGTAGAATAACGGAAATTTCTGTACACGGATGACAACGGATTCCGCGGATATATTTATAAAAAGTAACTACTCAGCCAAACGGGGAAGTTCCCGAAAAAAGGGTGTGCGAAGAGGGCGCAGCCCCCTTCGCACACCCTTTTTTCGGGCTAATCCGTTCGATGGCTGAGCAGTTACTATAAAAAAATCCGTGGAATCTGCGAAATCCGTGTACAAAGCTTTTGAGAAGATAACAGAGGATCATGATTTTGGAATCGAAAGAAAAAGTTGTTGTGCTTGGCGCAGGGATTGGGGGTCTCTCCGCGGGTTATTTCCTGGCCAAAACAGGCAAGTATGAAGTCACCGTATTGGAGAAAGCTCCGGTGATCGGCGGGCTGTGCGCCAGCTTCGAGTATAATGATTTCACCCTGGATTATGGCGCACACAAAATCTATTCGGTCATCCCCGGTGTGCTGGATGAAGTTCGGAGGTTGATGGCCGACCGGCTGCTGACGCTGCCCAAGAAGCATCGCCTGTTTCTGCGTGGACATCTGGTGGATTACCCACTGAAATTAGGCAATCTGGCTGGCGTTTTGGGGTTGACCGTCTTTTCGAGGTTGGGGATCGGATATGGGGTCGAGCTGGCGCGCGGGTTTGTGCTCCGTCTACCCCCGCGCACTTACCAGGACTATATGATCCAGCGTTTTGGCCGTCCTGCCTACGAATTGGTCTTCGAACCTCTGGCGGACAAGGTCTGGGGCGATCCCGCCAGCCTGCATCCTGAGATGGCCCGCGCCCGTGTACCGGCCTCCGGCGGGATGGAAGTTATCCTGAAATTATTGGGCCTCAAGAAAGAAACCGCCGAGACCAGCGCGGAGTTCTTCTATTACCCCAGGGCAGGATTTGGCGATCTGCCGGCGGCGATGAAAGAATATATCGAGGGAGCAGGCGGTCGCGTGCTCCTCGATTGCGATGTGATCGAGTTGATCCAGGTTGATGGGAAGATCGCCGCTGTCAAAGGCGCTGTCGCGGGCGCGGATGTCGAATTCGGGATGGATTATCTTGTCTCCTCTATTCCACTCCCGATATTGGGTCGGCTGGTTTTCGGCGAAAGAGAGAAGGCCTTCACCAACGCCGTGGAAGATTTGCAATACCGTCACCTGGTTCTGGTGTATGTTTTCGCCAATCGCTCTCTGGCGTTAGAAGATCAGTGGATTTTCTTCCCGGAGCGCGAGTTCCTCTTCAGCCGTGTTTTCGAGCAGAAACAGATGAACCCCGAGCTAGGCCCCGCTGATCGAACCGCGCTTTGCTGCGATTTCACCTGTGACGAAGATAGCTGGCAATGGAAGGCTACGGATGAGGAATTGGCGCAACGAACGATCACCGGGTTGGTCGAAGCAGGTTTTATCGAAGCGGGCGAGGTAACTGGTTATCTGGTCAAGCGAACGCGCAATTTCTATCCCCGTTATGATTTAGAGTATGTCGAAAAGATGCGAAAAGTGAGCAGCCAATTGCAACAAGTAAAGAATTTATTATTAACAGGCCGCATCGGCATGTACAACTACAACAACTCAGATCACTGCGTGGATATGGGGCGCTTCATCGCCAACAACCTGGCCCGAGGCGACCAGCCCGTAGATATCTGGAACGCCCTCGAGAAGCGGGTGGCGGATTATAAGATCGTTGATTAGTCCCAACTCGCAGGCGATTGAGTTCGTAGAGACGCCGAAAAAAGTTTTTCGGAAGTTCGTCCCCGATAACGATTAGATCAATGTCACTTATTGTTTTCATCGTTTTATGAATTTACGAAATCCCATAACCAGATATGCATCATCCAAAGCTGGTTGGGCGTCGAAGCGCGCAACCGTCTGGCTGAGCGAAGCCGAAGTATCCGTGTTCAATAAATCAGTGTCTCGTCGGTTTGAGCCCACATTCCGCACCTGGTTTTCTGCCATCGTGCATCATTTCCGCCTGGCGAAACAAATCTGGCAGAATTTGTACCCGTCAACAAAAGATTGGATTCGGGGGGAGCCGCTGTCAACGGGTTTATTAGAACAGATTGAACGGATTCCGACGCCGCCAGCGGCGCATCATCCGCTAAATCCGTTCCCAAAATCCGTTAACAGGAGTTTTTCCGAACGTCATCCTGTTCGTCCTTTGGTTGTCGGTGACAGAATCTGGCAGAATTCCTTTGGCTCTAACAGAGATTCTAGCTCTGCCAGGTACGAACAGGGTCTTTCTTCTGCTCCGCTAGCACGGATCGCTGTTTTGTTATCGGCGAATCTAAAAATCTGGCCGGAGAAGCCCGATTCTGTCTGTTTGCGGGGTAAAAATTATTCTGCGGAACCGCTATTTTTAGGTGCGGAATGTCGGTTCTTCGATTATTCGTGCAGTTTTTCCAGCATGTCGGATCTCTGCTTCAGAGATATTGCGTGTGACGGCGCGTTTGAAAGCGTGTCGGCTGAACTGAATAAATGAGTACAAAGAACACAAAAGGCAGAATCCCCAACGAAGGCAGCAACCACTTCAAAAGGTATAAATAATCCTCCCCTGCGCATTGAGGGTTTTCATCAATGACGATGTTTCCCTCCGGGCCATAGATGTCTGCCAGGGCGGCGATCACTCCCTGGCTGTAGTCCTGCGCTGCATAGGCCTCTTGCACGAATTCTGGGTTGGCTTCGATCTCGTTGATATCATGCTCGATGACCACCCCATAATCAGCATCCAGGATCCACCACTTGTCAGTTTCTTTATCCACGCGGGCGCGCACCACGACATGGCCTTCCAGCCCAACGATATGCGCTGGCACCCGATTTCTCTTCAAGATATCTGCCAGAATCTTCGATGACTGCGAACACACACTCACCGAGCGCTCGATAGCCCTTTCGGCGCGGCAGAATTCGTAGTTTTCCTGTTCCCCCGACAGCAGAGTAGAAAAATAGATCAGATAGTTTTCATGAATCGGGATGCGCAGATTGAAGGCATTATTCGCCTCGTTTTCTTCCCAATAATGCACTGTTCCCTCGAAAATAAGACTGGTCAGCCTTTTGACATATTCAGGGTATTGCTCATCAATGGAATCATTCCGATCCATTTGGGAATAGACTTCCTCAGCAGAATATTGGGGTGCGCGTATTTTCCCCCCATATTCGATCCCCTCATAGACAGCCGGATTCCGTAGCGGAAACGCCAGCCCAATCAGGTTGATGAGGAGGAATATGAGGCTGAGAACGAAAGTGGCAAAGCTGGGCAGCCTGGTTGTTCGAATGGCTTTCCACAGCGATGGTGGTCGAACGACGAAACTGCTGATCCCTGTCATCAGGAGGCCAATGAAGATGATCGCTTTCTGAAGGACGCCAATCTTGTAAAGCCCCGAATCGTTTTGGGTGAGATCGAGGCTGACGGCTCCCAAGACGAGGGCGATGCCCAGGAAATCAAGTGAAAAAGCCGAAAAATCTTTGATGCGATTCGTTTTATTACTAGCCATACGGCAATTATACTCAGTGCTTCACGAAATTACGATCTTTTTGACCCGTTGCTCCGATTCACTCAGCATAGGCCTCGGGTTGCCCGGGGCTTGCATTAAGCCTGGCCGAAGTGACGGGCTTTGGACCTTTTTCGTGATCTTTGATACTCGTATGGGGTCAGTTATTTGAACCTTGACCCAGGCTCTCTCGCGGTTATAATTCAGGAGTTGAATTATGTATCGGGTTTTGGTGTTGATATGGAATTAGATGCCTCTCATGAACAACGCGAACTGATCCTCCTGGAGCAAATCGAGGAAGACCCGGATGTAAGCCAGGCCACCTTAGCCGATCGTCTCGATGTCGCGGTTGGCACGGTGAATTGGCATATCAAACGATTGGTCAACAAAGGCTATATCAAGTTGAAGCGCGCTGAGCGCAAGAAGCTGCGCTATATTATCACCCCCGAGGGAATCGCCTTCCGGGCGCACCTGACTGTAAAATATATCGAGAATTCGATGCTGCTATTCCGTAGGACTCGCCGCCGTGTGAAGGATTTGTTGTCGGAAGTACGCGGCGACGGTTATGACCGCGTGCAAATTGTGGGAGATGGAGATCTCGCCGAAGTGATCCGCCTGACCTGCATCGAGCAGGGGATCAGAGTTGATAATGACCCGGAGTTGCCTGTCTTGGAAGTCCGCGGCTGGAAAGTGTATCTAAACAAGGACGGCAAGGCTTGAAAGCGGAACACCATGTCTTGATCACCGGAGGCGCGGGGTATGTTGGTTCGTTTCTGGCCGGTGAACTTCTCCGTCAGGGGTATTCTGTCACCGTTGTGGATGATTTGCTCTATGGCGGCGAATCGCTGATGTCCTGCCTACCTCACGCGAGTTTCCATTTCGTGAAATCCGATGTATGGGAATCGCGCGCCATTCGCACAGCGGTGAGAGGGGATTGGCCTACCCCCCAGGCCGTGATCCATTTGGCCGCCCTGGCTGGATTCCCTGCCTGCCAGTCAGTAGGCAGATTGGTGGCCTGGCGATACAACGTCGAGGCCACGCAACATGTTTTCGAACAGGCCGAGGCGTTGGGCGTGGAACGGTTTATCTATTTATCCTCTTATAGCAATTATGGCCTCTCCACTGATGGTAAACCGGTCACGGAAGAAACGCCTCTCGATCCCCAATCCTTGTATGCAGAAACCAAAGTCGCCTCCGAGCAATACTTGTTGTCCCAGGTTGGCGTCAGCCGCTGCGCACCTCTGATCTTCCGACCTGCGACCTTATATGGGCTTTCTCCCCGGCCGCGCTTCGATCTCATCGTCAACCAGTTTGTCCTCGAGGCTTTCAGCAGGCGGAAACTGATGATCTATCAGCGTGGTTATCTGCGCTCATTCGTTCACATCGCAGATGCGGTTCATGGTATTATTTTGGGTCTTCGATTGCCCCTGGAGAAGGTTCGTGGGCAGGTGTATAACATTGGCGCGCCCGAAGGCAACCTGACGAAAGATCAGCTTGTCGAGCTGATTCTCAAGCGTCTGCCGGAAACCTTTGTGTATTACAAGGATATCACCTTTGGCGGCGATATGCGCGATATAACAGTGTCGTTCAACAAGATTCAACATGAATTGGGCTTTACAGCTAAGTACTCTGTTGATGACGGCATCCGGGAAGTTTTGCGCGCCCTGCAGGATGGCCTCATCCGGGAGCCGGGCGATCCGCGTTACCGCAACGCGCGTTTCATCGTGCAGTGAAAACTAGGGAGAAGTTGATGAGTACAAAAAGGAAAATGAAATGAAAAAAGCTTTGATTACAGGCATATCTGGCCAGGATGGCTCTTATCTGACGGAGTTGTTGTTGTCGAAAGGCTATCAGGTCCATGGCATGATCCGCCGGTCGAGCACATTCAACACAGGGCGCATCGATCATATTTACCGTGATCCGCATAATGGCAAAAAGGCCAGGATGCGCCTCCACTACGGAGATTTGGCCAGCTCCGATAGTTTGCAGAATATGATCTCCGAAGTCGAGCCTGACGAGATTTACAATCTGGCGGCTCAGAGTCATGTGCGCGTGAGTTTCGACATGCCTGAATACACGGGTGATGTCACCGGGTTAGGGACTTTGCGCCTCCTGGAAGCTGTTCGGCGTATTGGGGCCGATGTCCGTTTTTACCAGGCGTCTACCAGCGAGATGTTTGGCGACGCTTTGCCTCCTCAGTCTGAGATGACCCCGTTTGCGCCGCAAAGCCCCTATGCGGCTGCCAAGACCTACGCCCACTGGGTCACGAAGAATTATCGTGATGGATACGGCATTTTTGCCTGCAGCGGTATCCTCTTCAACCACGAGTCCCCACGCAGGGGTGAGACATTCGTCACGCGCAAGATCACGCGCGCTGTCGCGGCGATCCTTGCCGGGAAACAGACACACCTCTATATGGGCAATCTGGACGCCAAACGGGATTGGGGGTACGCGCCGGAGTACGTCGAAGTGATGTGGCGGTTGTTGCAGCATGATGAGCCAATGGATATTGTCATCGGCACCGGGGAATCTTACTCAGTGCGTGAATTTCTCGAGGAAGCTTTCGGCTACGTTGCCCTGGATTATCGGGATTATGTGAAAATTGATAAGCACTACTTTCGTCCCACCGAGGTGGATTATCTGTTGGCAGATCCAGGCAAAGCTCGAACAGTTCTGGGCTGGGAGCCGAAAATCCGTTTCCATGATTTGGTGCGTATCATGATGGATGCTGACCTGGAATTGCAGGGGTTGGATGTTCCCGGGGAGGGCAAGCGCCTCCTGGCAGAACGCTTCGATGGCTGGCACCGCTGGGAAGATCAAGTCGTTAGTATGGATAAGTGATTATGGCTGAAAAGACGTTCCCTAAACCGGAAGAATTCTGGGCCGATCGGCGGGTCTGTGTGACTGGGGGGGCAGGCTTCTTAGGCTCGTTCGTGCAGCGAGAACTGCGGGATCGAGGCGCTACTGAAGTCTTCATCCCTCATGTCGAACATTACGATTTGACTTTGTTGGAAGATGTCCAGCGGGTCTTGAAAGATGCCAATCCTGATGTAATCATACACCTGGCGGCAATCGCGGGCGGTATCGGCGCTAACCGCGCTCGCCCGGCCGAGTTCTTCTATAAAAACCTCATGATGGGCGTGCCGTTGATGCACGAAGCCTGGAAACAAGGTGTGGAGAAATTCGTCGCCATTGGCACGATCTGCGCCTATCCCAAATTTACGCCGATTCCTTTCAGGGAGGAAAACCTGTGGGATGGTTACCCCGAAGAGACCAATGCTCCTTATGGGTTGGCGAAAAAGATGCTCCTGGTTCAGGCTCAGGCCTACCGGGAGCAATACGGTTTCAATGCGATATATCTGCTCCCCGTGAATTTATATGGCCCGGGCGACAATTTCAACCTGGAGACCTCTCACGTAGTTCCGGCGTTGATTCGCAAGATGATCGAGGCTCAGCAGCGCGGCGACTCCGAAGTTGTGTTATGGGGGGACGGTTCCCCCACGCGCGAGTTCTTCTACGCTGGCGATGCAGCCCGTGGCATCGTGATGGCAGCGGAGCGTTACAATAGCGCTGAGCCGGTCAACCTGGGATCGGGCATGGAAATCAGCATCAAAGATTTGGCTTCGTTGATTGCAGAGCTGACCGGCTTCGAGGGCGAAATCGTTTGGGATACCACCAAACCCAATGGCCAGCCGCGCCGCGGCCTGGATACCAGCCGGGCGAAGGAGTATTTCGGCTTCGAGGCGCAAATGCCCTTCGAAGAGGGGTTGCGGAGGACGATAGCGTGGTTTAGAGAGAATCAGGAGCGAATAGCGTAAAACGTAAAACGTGATGAGTGATTCACGCTTCACGTTTTACACTTTACACGGAAATCAAATGACAGAGACTTCTCTTACGACGAAAGCGGCCCCAGAGACGATCCTCCTGCGCCCCTCGCGCGGCTGGGCAGCCTTGAATTTAATGGATCTCTGGCGCTACAGAGAGTTGATCTACTTCCTCACCTGGCGCGATATCAAGGTGCTCTACAAACAGACTGTCCTAGGAGCCGCCTGGGCGATCTTGCGTCCCATCATTACGATGATCGTTTACGCGTTCATTTTTGGGCAACTTGCCAACCTGGATTCTGAAGGAGTGCCGTATACGATCTTCACTTATGTGGCCTTGTTGCCCTGGCAGCTTTTCTCGAGAGCGATGAGCGAAACCGGGCGCTCGATGGTATCGAACCGCAATATGATTACGAAAATCTATTTTCCGCGTCTGGTCATCCCAGTTTCAACGATACTCAGCGGCATGGTGGATTTCTTTATCGCTTTTGTGATTTTGATCGGCATGATGTTCTATTACCAGATCAGCCCAACCCTTGCTATCTGGACTTTGCCGCTCTTCTTGTTATTGACCTTGATAACAGCCTTAGGTGTTGGATTGTGGTTTTCTTCTTTGAATGTGCTGTACCGTGACATTGGTTATATCCTGCCATTTCTGACCGAGGTATGGAAGTACCTCACCCCGGTAGCCTATTCGGCTGGATATATCACGGGCGCGTGGAAAATCATCTATTCGATCAATCCGATGGCCGGGGTCGTGGAAGGATTCCGTTGGGCTTTATTAGGCATCGAACTGGACTCGTCCGCCTCGCTCACGATGTCCATTTCGATCGGTGTAGCCATTGTTGTGCTTATCAGCGGTTTATTCTACTTCCGCCGCATGGAGCGAACTTTCGCGGATATGGTGTAGAGTTTTCACGTATCACGTTTCGCGTTTCGAGTTATGACGGATTTAGCGATAAGAGTAAATGACCTCGGCAAACAATACCGCATTGGGTTGGCTCCTGAGCGATATAAGACGCTGCGCGATTCTATCGTTGATGTGGTGACCTGGCCGCTTCAACGAATCCGCCGTGGGCTGGCTCCCTCGGGTGAGGACTATGCTGATACCATCTGGGCATTGCGCGATGTATCCTTCGAGGTCGAGCAAGGGAAAGTATTGGGGGTGATTGGGCGGAATGGGGCGGGCAAGAGCACGCTGCTCAAGATATTGTCGCGCGTTACCGAACCCACCGAAGGAGAAGTCGAGATCCGCGGCCGGGTTGGATCGCTCCTGGAAGTCGGCACAGGCTTTCACCCGGAATTGACTGGGCGCGAAAATATCTATCTCAATGGCGCTATTCTAGGGATGAAGCGCTCCGAGATAGACGGCAAATTCGATGAGATCGTTGACTTCTCCGGCGTCGAGCAATTTATAGATACCCCGGTCAAACGTTACTCTAGCGGCATGTATCTACGATTGGCTTTTGCGGTTGCAGCGCATTTGGAACCGGAAATCCTGGTGGTGGACGAGGTGCTGGCCGTCGGCGATGCCGAGTTTCAACGAAAATGCCTGGGGAAAATGAGCGACGTCGCTCAGGAAGGCCGCACAGTGCTATTCGTTAGCCATGATATGTCCGCGATTCTGCGCCTTACCGAAGAGGCCATCGTGCTGGATGATGGTCAACTGGTTTACCGCGCCCCTACCGTCGCGGCGGTGGATTATTATATGGTATCCGGATTCTCCGAGGCGGGGGAGCGCGTCTGGGATGATGATGAGATTCCAGAATCGGCTGCGCCCTTCCACCCCCTGGCTATGCGCGTGTGTAACTCGAATGGGCAGAATGTTGACGTAGTTCGCTCGACTGAGCCGATCAGCTTAGAGGTCGAGTATCAACTGGCAGAACCCATCCACGGGCTGCGCGTCGGCCTCTACCTGATGAGCGCGCGCGGCGAATATGTCCTGACATCCTTCGATACCGATGAGCCGGAGCAGTATAACAACTATGGCGTCCGCCCTGCCGGTCACTTCCTCAGCCGTTGTACGATCCCGCCGGATTTGTTGAATGAAGGCCGATATACAGTGGGGGTGAACGCCAGCTCCTTCCGGGTGAAACGCTATTTCATGGATGAACGGGCTTTGACCTTCACAGTTGACGGCATGGGCGCGCCAGGGAAACAGTGGGCCGAAACGCGCATGGGGCTGGTGAGGCCGCGCTTGAATTGGCAGATCGAGGCGGTAGAGAAATGACGATGATTGGAAGCGAATCCTTGAAGAAGATTCTTGGCGAGTTTCCTGTTACCGCAGATCTCTACTGGCGGATTATGCAGCAGGCTGATCCTCCAGTGGGGGGGTACTTGCTTGACGACGTTCGGAAGCATCTGCCAACCTGGCTGGATCAAGCGCGGGCGGCAGAGGTGAAAAGCAATCACCCCAAACGCGTGCTGGTTTTCAGTGTGCTTCGATATTGGCTGGAACATAGCCTGCTCATGAGCCTGGCACTGGTGGCTTTTGGACATGAGGTCACGCTGGCCTATTTACCGTATGCTCACTGGAAAAGACCCATCAATCGCTTCGACCTGCGCCGTCAGGATCTTTATATCAAAAGCATCATCAAGCAAATCGAACCCTTCGTAAGATTGGTCTCGATGCTGGATGCTCCGAAAGCCGACAGGCTGCCTGAAGCGATTAGCGACCAAATGGCGGCGGCAGCTTTCCGCGATACTCAATACAGTATGCTGCGGGAAGACATCGACACCGATGGCGAGATCTACCGATTGCGCCAGGAGCGCAACAACGATTATGCCCTGCGAATGTTGGCCTGGATGCAAAATGAACGCCCTGACGTGGTAGTCGTCCCGAATGGCAGCATCCTCGAATTTGGTATTACCTATCGTCTTGCCCGTTACCTAAACATCCCCGTGACGACCTACGAGTTTGGGGAACAAAACCACCGCATGTGGATGGCACAGAATAATGATGTGATGCGCCAGGACACCTCGGATTTATGGAATGCGCGCGGCGAGATACCATTGACTGACGTAGAAAAGGAACTGATCTATAATCTATTTTCGTCTCGCCAGGGAGCCAGTCTGTGGCATACCTTTGCCCGGCGATGGCAGGATGCGCCCAAAATCGGCGGCAGCGCAATACGGCAGGAGCTGGGCCTCGATTTGCGGCCTCTGGCATTAATCCCGGCCAATGTGTTAGGCGATAGTCTGGTCCTCGGCCGGCAGCTATTTAGCGAGAGCAATACGGAGTGGTTGAAGCGCACAGTCGAATTCTTTATCGAGCATCCTGAGGCCCAGTTGGTTATTCGTGTTCACCCGGGAGAGCGCATAGGTTGGGGGTCCTCGGTCTATGAAATCTTAGTGCAACATTTTCAGGAATTCCCAGAAAATATCCACCTGCTCCCTGCGGAATCGAGCGTCAATACGTATGATTTGGTGGATGCCGCTGACTTTGGGCTGGTCTTCACCACAACCACCGGGATGGAGATGGCCATGATCGGAAAACCAGTAATCGTTACGGGCCACACGCACTATCGCGGCAAGGGGTTCACGATTGATCCGAATACCTGGAAAGAGTACTTCGAAGCCTTGAAACAGGTGCTGTATGACCCCAAGGCTCACACTTTATCTGAAGGTCAGATCGAATTATCCTGGCGCTATGCTTATCGCTTTTTCTTCGAATATCCTCAGCCTTTCCCCTGGCGAGTCCCCTATCTTTGGGAGAGCTTGAAGGAATGGAGCATGGCGCGGGTTCTCAGCCCAGAAGGACAGGCCCAATTTGGGAATACTTTTCGTTATCTGGTTGGCGAGCCGATTGATTGGGCTCGAAGTTATGTAGAAGGTCGGCTGACGAATGAGTGATCATTTACGAGACCATCCTGTATTTTTATGTGGTTATCCCAGGTCTGGCACCTCCTTAGTGCGCGCGCTATTAGATGGCCATCCTCAGCTTGTCGTATATCCGTTCGAGACTTTCTTTTTCCGCGGCTTTCTCCCCCAGGCAGCCAGGCGTGACATGGATGGCAAGGTGGAGTTGGCCTCGAGGTACCTCCTTCAATTCGTTGGACTTCGCCACGAGATGGAGGAGGATTATGAGCATTTCCATCCCAATGAGGATACCGTCCATGATTTTGCAAAAATGTGTCTCTCCATTCAGCGGCAAATTGCTGCCCATGGCTGCCGGCACGATGGGGACCTGCTCGCGGCATCAGTCCTGGCTTTTGGAGAAGTGTATGGCTTTCTCCATGAAAATACCCGTTGCTGGCTAGAGAAATCTGTTCATAATGAATTCTTTGCAGAACAAATCTTTGGGTGGTGGCCTGAGGCTCGGTGCATTCATCTCATGCGAGATCCGCGCGATGTTTATTCATCGTATCATCCCAGGCGACAGAAGGTTCTACCCCGCCTGTTTTCGCTCCGTTGGGCGAGAAGCGCCCAAAAAGGGCTGGATAATCAACGGGTTTATGGGGAAGATCATTATTACCTGATCGAATACGAACAACTGGCGCAAGACCCTGAAGCAGCTCTTCAGGGGTTGACCCATTTCTTAGGGATCGAAGATCATCCGATTTTACGAATTCCGTCTTCTATGGGGATTCCATGGGAAGGCAATTCGACCTTCGCAGACAAGTTCGCTGGTATTAGCGCCAGGCCTGTCGAAAGGTGGAGAAAAGAACTGGCTCGACATGATGTGCAGATCATCGAGCAGATTGCCAGACAACCCATGACAAAGTTGGGTTATCGGGTAGAAAATAAATGGTCATTGTCGACAAGTCTACGGATACTGCGCGGGTTTCTCAGTTATTATCGTGATGCAATCGAAAAGATAGACCCGGCGGATATAGATGGTGTTGAATAGGTATCGGATGTAGTAATGGTGGCCATGGCCGATATAAAACAGCATGTGCGAGAGTTCTACGACCAGGTTGGTTGGCTGGAAGTCAGCGAGGGAGTTTATCAAAACGCTCGCTATGAGGATTTACGGCCAGTTTCACGTGAATATATTCATCGTTGCCATCTACGTGTGAGCCGCCACATCAAACCCGAGGGGCGCTACTTCCTCGACGCAGGTTCTGGGCCGATTCAATACCCGGAGTATTTGGAGTATTCCAAGGGATACAATTACCGGGTCTGCGCTGATATTTCCTATGTAGCCCTGCAGGAAGCCAGGAAAAGGGTTGGCGATCACGGCCTGTTTGTGGTCGCCGATGTAGCTAATTTGCCCTTCGCTCCTGAAACTTTCGAGGGCGTTGTCTCATTGCATACGATCCATCATCTGCCGCAAGAAGAGCATGTTCAGGCATACAGAGAGTTATACCGGGTATTGTCCCCCGGATGTTCGGCGTCGGTTGTCAACGGTTGGGGCGATGCGCTGATCCCGCGCCTGTTATCGAATCCCATGCGCTGGACGAACCGCTTGCTGGGGGTTGTCAGGCGTTTATTGGGCATTACGCCCACAGAACATCCTGCAAAACCTGTCAGTATGTCTGATGATAACAAACCCACAAGCACCTTTGTGCGCAAAGATAGCGCCGATTGGTTGAAGGAGCAGCTCGCTACGTTGATGCCAATCGAAATCGTTGTCTGGCGGGGGATCAGTGTAAAGCACTTGCGCACCTTCATCCATCAGGGATGGGGTGGATGCTATGTGTTACGGTTTTTATTCTGGCTAGAGGAACGTTTTCCTCATTTCTTCGGAGAGAAAGGTCAATACCCCTTGGTTGTGATCCGAAAAATGAGCTACACAGATGAGTTCACTGAAAGAACTCATGAATGAATGGAGTTGCATATGAATTGGAAAGATAAAACTATTCTCGTCACAGGCGGAACCGGGTCCTTTGGAAAAGCATTTTCCAGGATTATGTTAGAGGAATACCAGCCGGCTAAGTTGATTGTATTTAGCCGGGATGAACTCAAGCAGCACGAAATGAGGGTTTCTGGTTTCGACTACCCCAATATCCGATATTTTATCGGCGACGTTCGCGATCTACCACGATTGAAGCGCGCCATGCAGGGTGTGGATATCGTCGTCCATGCAGCCGCTCTGAAACAGGTGCCAGCCTGTGAATATAACCCCATGGAGGCAGTAAAGACCAACATCCTTGGCAGCAGCAACGTGGTTGATGCTGCTCTAGATACTGGGGTTAAAAAAGTTATGGCCTTGAGCACCGACAAGGCCGTCAGCCCGGTCAATTTGTATGGGGCCACGAAGCTCGCTGCCGAAAAACTAGTGATTCAAAGTAATGCCTACGCAGGAAAGTACGAAACACGTCTGAGTTGTGTGCGCTATGGCAATGTTGTTGGCAGTCGGGGAAGCGTTGTCCCGGTTTTTCTGAGTCAACGGGCCAATAACGGCAAACTTACCATAACCGACAAACGGATGACGCGCTTCTGGCTATCGCTTGAGCAAGGAGTCAGGTTCGTGATCAAGAGCATTGAACACATGTTAGGTGGGGAAGTATTCATTCCTAAGATACCTAGCATGAAAGTGGTTGATCTGGCTAAAGTCATCGCCCCTGATGCAGAGATAGACATCATCGGTATTCGGCCAGGCGAGAAATTGCATGAGATGCTGATCTCGCGGGATGAATCTCGCTCGACTATCGAAATGGATGATATGTTCGTCGTTCAGCCGGTCGAAGCCTTCTGGTTTGGTGGAAAATGGAGTGAGAAGGGAAAACCTGTTCCTGATGGTTTCCGCTATTCCAGCGCCGAGAATCCAGAGTGGCTTAATGTCGAACAGATCAGAGAGATGATCAAACCTTTCGAGGAGGCGTTTGCGCAAGGAAAGCTAGCTTAAGTATGTTTGCCTTGTATACCTTGCTTACCTGCAGGCTCGATGTGACCTCTGGTTGAGTGAATTGGGTAAATAGTGAATACAAGGTAAAGATGATGCGAATACTGATAACAGGTACAGGCGGCCTTTTGGGAAGCAACCTCGCTTTAGAAGCCGCCAGCCGCCACACAGTTTTCGGGGTGGATAGAAGTTGTCCTCAGAAAACGACTGCTTTCACCCCTATGGTGGCCGACTTGCTAGACCCGGGCGTGGTGGAACGTATCCTGGATGATACTCAACCCGATTGGGTGATCCATTGCGCTGCTCAGGCGAACGTGGATGCCTGTGAGCATGATCCAGAGAATGCCCGGAAATTGAATACAGAACTGCCGCGAAAACTGGCGCATCATGTCGCCAGGGGCGGAGCGCGCATGTTGCATGTATCCACGGATGCGGTTTTCGATGGACAGAAGGGTGAATATGGCGAGGAAGATCCTCCAAATCCCCTCAATATTTATGCGCAAACAAAATTAGCTGGGGAATATGGAGTTCTCGAAACATCGCTCGATGCCATCGTAGCCCGGATAAATATCTTTGGGTGGAGTCCGTCAGGCAGGCGTAGCTTAGCTGAATTTTTCTATAACAACCTGGAAGCCGGTAACCCGATCAAGGGCTTCGTGGATGTTTTATTCTGCCCCTTGTTAGTGAATGATATAGCCGACCTGTTTCTAAAGATGCTAGATAGGGGATTGAGCGGGTTATATCATGTGGTCAGCAGCGAGAGCATCAGTAAATATGATTTCGGTGTTGCTATTGCGAGAAGATTCGGCTATGACCCTGATCTCATTACGCCAGTTTCTGTTAGCCAGGCTGGTCTTAAAGCGATCCGCTCTACCAACCTCACCCTGCGCGTGGATAAACTCATCCACGATTTGGGGGTAGTTCCTCCGGGTTTGTCCCCAGGGATAGATCGGTTTTACACGTTTTATCAACAGGGCTATCCACAAATGATACGAACCTTGTGTGCAGAATAAGAATGCAGAGGTCAAAGATATGAATATTCCCTCCCCTGAAATTACCATAGCTGACCGGAAAGTCGGCCTCAATCACCCCACCTATTTCATCGCTGACATCGCCGCCAACCACGATGGCGATCTGGAGCGCGCCAGGTTTCTCATCCGGCTGGCGAAAGAAGCCGGCGCCGAGGCTGCCAAATTCCAGAATTTCCGCGCCCCCAATATCGTCTCCGATTATGGGTTCAAGTCGTTGGGCGGCCAGCTCTCTCATCAGGCCAGTTGGAAGAAAAGCGTGTTCGAGGTGTATAGAGATGCCTCGATCCCCTTCGAGTGGACGCCGATCCTCAAAGAGACATGTGACGATGTGGGAATTCACTATTTCTCCTCCCCATACGACTACGACGCCATTGATATGCTGGCCCCATATGTGCCAGCCTATAAAGCCGGCTCTGGGTTGATGTCGTGGCCTGATGGGCTGGTGCGCATGGCAAAACTCGGCAAACCCTTGCTGATCGCAACGGGCGCGGCGGATATCAGCGATGTGGTGCGCGCCATGCGGGCGGTGAGGCCGGTCAACGATCAAATTGTACTCATGCAGTGCAACACCAATTACACCGCTGCCGACTCGAATTACGATCACCTCAATCTCAATGTGCTCAGGACATATGCCGCCATGTTCCCGGATGTAGTGTTGGGACTCTCGGATCACACCCACAGCCCGGCGCCGATCGTCGGCGCGATAGCCTTGGGGGCGCGCGTCATCGAACGGCACTTCACCGACGATAACGACCGAGAAGGCCCCGACCACAAATTTGCCATGAACCCCGAGAATTGGGCTGAGATGGTTCATCAAGTCCGCACACTCGAGCGCGCATTGGGATCATTCGACAAATTCGTCACCGGCAGCGAGCAAGAAACTTACGTGCTCCAACGCCGATGTCTGCGGGCTGCCCGGGAGATCAAGGCTGGCGAAACCATCGCTGAGGATATGGTCGAACCCCTGCGCCCTGCCTCTCCAGGCGCGATCATGTCCTGGGAGCTGGACAGACTCGTTGGAAGGAAGGCCCTGGTGGACATGCCGTATGGGATGGATATGCGGTGGGAGAATATTGGGGCATGAAACGTAAAAAGGTAAACCGTAGAAAGTGATTTCAGTTTCTCGATTACATCTCACGTTTTACGTTTATTCCATATGCGTGTCCTTTACTTTACCAGAGACTACACCACCCACGATCACCGGTACCTCTCCGCTTTAGCCAAGACGGAGTACGAAGTTGGATATTTGCGGCTCGAACATGGGGGGCACGATTTGGATGATCGGCCACTGCCCTCGAAAATCGAGCAAATTTCCTGGATAGGAGGGCGAACGCCTGCCAGGTTGAGTGATGGGCCGCGGCTGCTTGCCGGTCTTCGAGGGGTGATTCGCTCTTTCAAGCCTGATCTGATTCAAGCCGGCCCCTTGCAGCGTTCTGCTTTCCTGGCAACATTGACCGGCTTTCACCCCCTGGTGAGCATGTCGTGGGGTTATGATTTGCTGATGGATGTCAATCGAAACCGTTGGTGGGAGTGGGCTACTCGATATACGCTTCGACGGAGCGACGCCCTGGTGGGGGACTGTGATACCATTCGTAATCTTGCCATTCGATATGGCATGGCGCCAGAGCGGATCGTTACCTTCCCGTGGGGCGCGAATATCGAGAAATATTCGCCCGGTGACGATGGCGGGCTGCGCGAACGTTTAGGGTGGGGCGAGGATGCTTTTGTGCTGCTCTCCACCCGAGGTTGGGCGCCGATCTATGGCATTGATGTCCTGGCCCATGCTTTTATCAGGGCTGCGCGCCAGCGCCCGGAACTACGCCTGCTGATGTTGGGGAATGGGCCGCTGGCGCCACAAATCCGCCAGATTTTTATGCAGGCGGATTTCCTCGACCGGGTACATTTTCCCGGGCAAATGAACCAGAAGGATCTGCCGAATTATTATCGGGCGGCAGATTTATACATCAGCGCATCTCACAGCGATGGCGCGTCTATTTCTTTATTGGAAGCCCTGGCCAGTGGCAAGCCTGTACTGCTCTCTGATATTCCTGGGAATCAGGAGTGGGTATCCCCCTCGTCCCCGGCTCCCGCTTTGCGCGCCGTTGGCGTCTCTCAGGGAGAGGGGAGTCGGGTCGGCTGGTTGTTTCGGGACGGGGATGTGTCCTCTCTCACCGAAGGCATTCTCGGGGTCGTGGATCATCGGGAGCAGTTACCCGCTATGGGCGTAGCAGCCCGCCAATTGGCAGAATCACGCGCGAATTGGGAAGAGAACTTCCCAAAACTGTTCGAGGCTTATCGAATCGCTTTTACGTGATATTTTTAGCCATCGCATGTATGGAGGCAACTACTCAGCCAAACGGAGAAATTCCCGAAAAAAGGGTGTGCGTGGGGGTGCTGCGCACCCCCACGCACACCCTTTTTTCGGGCTAATCCGTTCGATGACTGAGCAGTTACGTATGGAGTGCCGTTATGCTTACGAAAAACGATCTCATCGAAGAATTTCAAACTATTGGTGTAGAAGCCGGCGACTCCTTGCTGGTTCACAGCTCGTACAAGTCGTTCGGCGGCGTTGAGGGCGGCCCGCAGATTGTCATAGATGCCCTGTTGGATGTCCTCGGCGACGAAGGCACGCTCATCATGCCGACCTTCAATTTCGATTTCTGCACAGGAGAACCCTGGGATGCGCGCGAAACGCCTTCCCACATGGGGGTCATCACCGAACTGGTTCGCAAAGACCCTCGCAGCCGCCGCGTTTTCCACCCCATCTATTCATTTGCTATCATCGGAAAACAGGCTGAATTCTTGACCAGAGAACGCTATAAGAGCAGTTATGGGCGCAATTCATTGTTTGGTAAACTGCGTGAACTCGACGGCAAGATCATGGTGATCGGTTTGCGTTATAACGACAGCATGACCTTTTTCCATCATGTCGAAGAACTGGAAGGGGTGGATTATCGCTATCTAAAAACTTTCACCGGCATGGTCACAGATGAAGATGGCAACACCTATGAAGATTCCTTCCAGATGCTGGTGCGCGATATCGAAAAAGGCGTGGAAACGATGGTTGACCCTATGGGCGCATTGGCGGAAGAAGCTGGCGTCATCGCCGTGCGCCAGGTCGGTCAGGCGAAAGTCTCTCTCATGAAGGCCAACGCGATCTACGACTTCACTGCCCGCGAAATGCGCCGCGACCCCAAATTACTCTATCGCATCGCCTCTCCCGACCAACCAGCCAACTAACAAACTAACCAACCCCATGCAACTAAAACCTCTCCTCGAAAGAATCTACCCCCTTCATCGCACACTGGCCTCTGATGGCCTGGATGAAGCCTTGCGTATTGTAGGTGAGGCTATGCCCGCCTCGGCGGGTTATGCTATCGAAACCTACAGGCCGGGCGATTCCATCTGGACATGGCGGGTGCCAGAACGCTATGTGGTTCATGATGCATCTCTCGAAACGGATCGTGGTCAGCGAGTGATCAATTTTGCTCACAACCCGCTTCACATCGTTTCATATTCGCTGCCCGTAGACAGAACACTCACCTGGGACGAACTGGAGCCGCATCTTTTCTATTGCGAAGAGCGTCCCTGGGCGATCCCCTGGCACTTCAATTACTACCAGCGAGATTGGGGTTTTTGTCTCTCGAAAGAGGTATTCGACAATCTCCCGCGGGATGTCCGGTATCGGGCGGTGATCCGCTCGGAGTTTCTTGCAGATCCCAACGATGGCGGCTTTCGTGTGGGGGCGGGAGTGTTGCACCCCGAGGGTGGGCCTGTTTCCGGGGTTGGAGAATTGCTGATCTCGGCGCATATCTGCCATCCTATGCAGGCCAATGATGACGCCGCTGGGGTGGTCACAGCGGTCGAAGTTGCCCGGCGGCTGGCCGAAAATCCCTTGCCTCCCGGCTCGATGAGTGTGCGCTTCTGGTTTGGCCCTGAAACCATCGGCACGATCGCTTATCTGGCTCACAACGAAGACCTGATCCCCAGGTTGAAGGGCGGCGTCTTCATCGAAATGACCGGCAACAATAACACCATCGCCTGGCACCATACCCGTCAGCATACTCATTTATTAGATCGAATTACGCATTACGTTTTACGCAATATGGATCACATCGAGCGCAACTTTGCCGACTTCCCCCCCAATGACGAACGCGTCATCAACGGTCCCGGCGTCAATGTTCCCTGCATTTCGATCAATCGCTGGCCTTACGACGAATACCACACCACCGATGACAACCCCGGCATCATCCACGAAGAAATGCTCCAGAGCGCAGCCGATATTGTCGAGGAGATCGTGCGCATCTACGCATCCAATTTCATCCCCAAACGAAAATTCCGCGGCCCGCTTTTCTTATCGGGCAATGATCTCTGGGTGGATTGGCGGGAGAATTTCGATCTCAACCGCTCGTATGAAAAAATCATGATGCGGTTCGAGGGCCAGCACAGCCTCTTCGATATCGCCGAGGAGGTGGGGTTGGATTACTGGGTCGTGCGTGCGTATGTCGAAAAATATCGAGTGAAGGATTTTATCGAAGCGCTTCCTATCCCCAGCGAGGCGCCAGATTTTTAATGTCACATATTGTCGCCATCATTCAAGCTCGCATGAGCGCCTCGCGCCTGCCAGATAAAGTGCTTTTGGATATTGGCGGGCGACCGATGCTTCAATGGGTGGTCGAGAGAACGTGCCGTGCGAAAACAATCACCCACGTGGTTGTCGCAACAACGACTGATCCATCCGATGATCCTGTAGCGGAGTTTTGCCAATCCCAAAACATCGCTTTTACCCGCGGCAGCGTGCATGATGTCTTAGATCGCTATTACCTAGCTGCCAGGAAGTTTAAAGCGGGTGTAGTAGTACGCATCACCGCGGACTGCCCATTGGTCGACCCCGCTCTGATCGATCAGGCTGTCTGCGCTTTATTTACCCCTCCTAACCAGGCGCTAAATACTGACCACTGTTTACTGACCACTGTCCACTGGGACTTCATCGCCAACCGCCTGCCACAACCCTGGTGGCGCACTTACCCCCTCGGGTTGGATACCGAAGTATTCACCTTCGACGCCCTCGAACGGGCGTGGAGGGAAGCCACAGAACTACACCAACGCGAACACGTCACGCCATTTTTCTACGAGGGCATTCCTGTCGAAGATTTTCGTTTTTCATCAAACAAAACATCGTTTGTCAAATCCGAATCGCCGCGTGGATTCAAGGTCGGATTGCTTCATCACCATGAAGAACTGGGCCATCACCGCTGGACGGTAGATACTCCTGAAGACTTGAAGTTAGTGCGCGAAATCGCGGCGCGGTTTTCCGACGATCACTTTACCTGGTTGGATGTCTTGGCGCTTATCGAACGGGAGCCTGGTTTAGCGCAAATCAACGCCGCTGTGCAGCACAAGACTCACTTAGATGTAGATGAACGACCTCGCTGAGAAGATTCCATTCCTGACAATCTTCACCGCCCCAAAACCCTTTGCAGACCCTCATATCAACATTATCCAGCGAAATGCGATTCGATCCTGGCAGTGTTTAAGCGGCGATGTCGAGGTGTTGTTGATCGGCGAAGAAGAAGGTCTGGCCGAGGCGGCAGACGAATTTGACATCCAGCATTTGCCGGATGTCGCCAGGAACGAGTGGGGCACGCCGCTGGTGAGTTCGATTTTTACGTTGGCCCGAGAGAATAGCCATGCGCCGTTGTTGGCATACGTTAATGCCGATATATTATTGACGCCGGATTTTCTAGAAGTCGCACGTCAGGTTGCCGAACAGACCGAGAAGTTCTTGATTGTAGGGCGGCGTTGGGATCTGGATGTCCGTTGGGAATTGGCATTCAGCGCAAACTGGGTATCCGGACTCCGCAAAGAAGTTCGAAGCAAAGGAAAACTGCATGCTCCTTCCGGAAGCGATTATTTCGTTTTCCCCCGGCATGTGTTTACCGAGATCCCTGACTTCGCCATTGGGCGGGCAGGCTGGGATAATTGGATGATCTATCATGGTTTACGGCAAGGCTGGCCCGTGATAGATGCATCAGGTTCTCTGATGATTGTCCATCAGGTTCATGATTACGGACATCTGCCCGACGGTCAAGCGCATTATGACCTCGAAGAGACGAAAATCAACGCCGAATTGGGAGGGGGAATGCAGAACATGTATATGGTTCTCGATGCCAGTCATGAATTCGTCCATGGTCGCGTTCGCAAGGCGCGCTTTCGCCCGGTGGGTTTGGTGCGCAAGCTTGAGCGGTTGTTCTATTCTCCAGAACAGCAAGGTGTACGCTGGCTACTGACGCGTCGCCTGCGCAGCTTGCGCAAAAAATTGGTTTCGTCGAGCAAGGTGAAGGATGCCTGAAGATATAAAACAATGCCCTCTTTGCCATAGCGAGAAGAGTTCTCTATTCGATCGGCGGCAGTTCCGAGGCCATCAGGTTGTCAACTGCCTCTGTGAGAACTGCGGTCTGGTGTATCAATCCCCTCGCATGACTCCCGCCGAGTTGGATGAATTCTATACGCGTGAGTATCGCCTAGTCTACCAGGGCGCTGAAGGCCCCACGCCAAGAGACCTGTTCGTACAGAATAACCGCGCGGCTTCGTTGCTGGAGTTTCTGGCAGCGCAGGATATTCGACCTCAACGCTATCTCGATATCGGCGCCTCCTCGGGAATTCTATTGCAGCGTTTCACCGAGCGTTTTGGGTGCACTGCCGTGGGTATCGAGCCGGGAGAGGCTTACCGCGCCTACGCTCAGGAAGCTGACTTTACAGTGTACGCCGATATCGCCGATCTGCGGGATGCGGGCGAAGCGGCTTTCGACCTGGTCAGCATGGCGCATGTTTTAGAGCATTTGCCCGACCCGGTGGCTTTCCTCGCTGATTTGCGCGGGGATGTACTGACTCCCTCGGGGGTGATCCTGATCGAGGTGCCTAATCTCTACGCCCACGACAGCTTCGAGATTGCCCACATGACCAGCTTCAGCGCCCACACTTTACGCCAGGTCCTTGCCCAAGCCGGATATGAGATCATTTTCCTGAAGAAACACGGACGCCCGCGCTCTAAGCTGCTGCCACTGTATCTGACGGTTTTAGCGCGGCCTGCTTTGAGTTATGAGTTAGGAGTTAGGGGCGAACGTCTTGTCGCTCTCAAACGCCGCGCTGGGATGCTCCGGCGGCGCGTTTTGACCAAACTTCTTCCCCGTCGAGCCTGGGTCCCAGGGATATACCCTCGAGAGTAGAAAATGCGCATTGGACAGAATCCGGCCAAAACGATAGAACGTGTCGTCCAGCCTCGGCAGGTGACCGTCGCCATCGTCACGTATATCCCCTTTTTGAGCGGATATTATGCCCAGGGGCTGGATATCCTCGAGGCCAGCCTATCCAGCCTGCGAGCGAACACATCGGAACCATTCGATTTGATGGTCTTCGATAACGGCAGTGGGGTAGAAACGCAGTCATATCTCAGGGACGAATATGCTAAAGGTAATATCCAATATCTAATATTCTCTGGACGCAACCTGGGCAAAGGGGGGGGCTGGAATTTCATCTTCGGCGCTGCGCCGGGCGAGATCATCGCCTACGCCGATAGCGATATTTTCTACCATCCCGGTTGGCTAACACGCTCGCTGGAGATTTTGGAGACTTACCCGAACGTGGGCATGGTCTCGGCGCGGCCATTGCGCAGCAGGGAACAGTATTTCTCGGCCACGCTGGATTGGGCGCGGCGGACATCGGATGTGGAATTGACGCAGGGTCAATTCATCACCTGGGAAATCTTCAATCAACACTCGTTGAGCTGCGGGATAGATGAGACGCAGTCGCGGCAGTGGTTCAACGAAAGCTGCGACTGGAAGCTAAATTACCGGGGCCTGGAAGCATATGCCGGGGCGGCGCATTTTCAGTTCGTAGCTCGCAAGGATGTGTTGCACACCCTGCTGCCCTTCGAGATGGATAGACCCATGGGACAGGTGCGGGCGCTCGATGAGCAGTTGAACGAAGCCGACTATCTGCGCCTGATGACAGCCGAGCCGTTGATCCTTCACATGGGCAACATGCTCTTCGACGGCCAGGCTGGCATGGGAGGACGCGAGAAAAGAACGCACCGCGTCGTTGATTGGCCGCCATTCAGGAAAATGATCTTATCCATTTATCATCGCATTTTTCGACTTTACTACGGCAGGTCTTGATGCGCGTTGGAACCAACCCCATTCGAAGTCGGTATCTGGCATATTCCTATCAGCGCGTTGGCGTAGCTTCGATCACCTTTGCTCCGTTCCTGGAAGGATTCTTCAGCGAAGCTATAGAAGTGATTGATATTCATTTGAACAGCATTCGTCAATCTGTCAGCGAAAATATTGATCTGTTGGTTTTCGATAACGGCAGTTGTGTGGAGCTGACCGATTTTTTGTGCGCTCAGCAGCGCCTTGGGTTGATTGATTGGTTATTTTTATCGAAACACAATCTGGGTAAAGCAGGGGCGTTGAACTGGATTTTTGCATCCATGCCGAATGAGTACATCGTCTACACCGACAGCGATGTGCTCTTTCGCCCTGGTTGGTTAGAACAGAGTTCAGAGGTTTTTAACACTTTCGAGCGTGTGGGCATTGTCAGCGCCCAAACGGCATTTTTCGATGACATCCCTGGCGTGGCGGCGACTGCCCAACGGCTGGCTGAACTTCCGGGTGTGCAATTGTCGGAAGAAATGCCCAACCCGGAGATATTGTCTGAATTCTGTGAAGGTGTTGGCGCGCCCGCCGAAGTGCGTCAGCGGTTAGAACAGATTCCATTGCATGTTGCCACCCATCGAAAGAAAGGCGTGCGCGCTGTTGCCGGAACCACCCACATGCAGTTTATGCTGCAAAGGGAACTTGCCCGGCGGCTATCTCCCTTGCCAGTAACCCGCGCCCTGGATTCGAGTGATGACTTCGAAATCAACCGCCGCGTGGACGCTATGGGGTATTTGCAGTTATCCTTGCCTGTCCCTTTGGTGTATCACATGGGGAATCGGTTGGAAGGCCGGTATATGCTCGAAGCGAACAATATACGCCGCAATGCAGGCAGGGCGTTCGAACCGTGGGATCATGCGCGTGCTCAATCACGGCAGAAGAGCCGTTCTAAAAAAGTGTTTGGGCGGTCGCTCCAACATTCGCCGAGACTAAAACGACTGATACAGCGTGTTTATGCGTTCCTGTTCGATATTCTCTATGCCAACTATGAATAGAATCCCGCGAGCCGCTGTATATGTGGGTTGGCTGCTGGTGACCATAAGCTGGTGGTTGGCGGGAAGCGCGTTGTTCTTTGGAAACGAATATAGATTTTTTGCCCTCCGCGGCCTGCTTGAAAGCGCGCTGCTGTTGCCGATTTTCTTTCTCATCATCGGCGCTCTGACGAAATATTTTCTCTCATCTGCTTTCCAGAAAATTCTGGAAACTACTCGAACCCAATCCACGACGGTGGATTTCGTACGCCAGCCTCGAATTTATTCGATGGTTGAGCAAATCTTGCGCCGAAACCGGTTCTGGCTGGCAACATCTCTCTCGGCGTTGTCGGTCGTCATGCTTTTTCCACTTTCGATTCCTGCATTCCCTGCCGGACACAGCCTGGAAATTACGGCTATAGATGGGACAGTCGAGATTCGCCAACTGCTCTATCTGGATGGCAGCCCTATTCCTCTGGAGGAATTCGAGCTTTCCGGCGATTGGCAGGTGGTTGGAGACATGCTTATCGCTCAAGGGGGGGAACCTGGATCAACAGCCAGACTCGCCGGGATGATGCCAGGCGGAGTAGTGCTGAGCGTGCGTCATAATGTAGAGGCGGGAAGAATGTTGGTGCTTTGGGATGGGGAGCAGACCGAATGGGATTTATCTGCCTCTCAGAGTGTGACCAACGATGTGGTTTTCGGAGGATCAGGCGCGACCCCGGGGCTGCTCCTGCTGGTGAGGGGATTCTACTTCCTGGCATTTTGGTCGTTGACCTTCGTCTTCGCGCTCCTTGTCGAGATGCGCTGGCCACGCCCCGTAGTGGTCAATGCCCTGTTGGCCGTACTTAATATCGCTATCATGGCCTCTTTTGTTCCCCAAAAACTGGCGTATGCTGAATTCAGTGCGGAACGAGTATTTCGCGACACAGAATGGTATGTCGAGACGGCAAGTGCTCCGTTAGGCTCGCTGGATTTTTGGGCTGGAACCCGCGCCTTCACATATCCTCTCGTTTTCAAGCTCTTTGGCATTAACTCGGGCAACTTCACCGATCCTGATTTGCTCGCTGATGTCGTTCAGTTCCAATATTGGTTCTCGATATTTGCCTGGTCTGCTCTTGCCCTGGCGGTGTCCCAATGTATGCGCGCGCTGTGGCTCAGGCCTGTTGTGTTGAGTTTGGTGCTCTATTTCAGCTTGAATTTGCAGATTTCGATTTGGGATAACTTGATACTTTCTGAATCCACATCGTTTTCCCTGTTCGCCCTGCTGATCGCAGTATGGATTTTGTGGAATGCGACAGCCTCGAAAGAGACCGGTCATCTCGCGCAGATTGGGTATCTGTCTTTGACTGTCCTGATAACCATCTTATATGTGTTTTCTCGTGAGAGCAACCAATATTTCGTATTCTTTGGGGTTTTGATCCTGCTGTCTGCTGGTTTGTTTGGCATACTTCCTCCACGGAATACGAATTATTTACTGGCTTATTTCGTGATATTTATTGGGATTGTCGTTGGGAAGAATATCTCTTTCGAGAGGAGCAATCTCTGGCAGGTTCACCTTTTCGATCATCTGGCGCATCGCATCATTCCAGACGAAAGGATGTTGGATTTTTTTGTTTCAGCCGGTTTGCCCCTCAGTGAAGACCTGATAGGGATTACTGATATGCCGGGGCATGAGTACCTGCCCTATTTGTTCGATGATCCCGGGATGGCTGAAGTTCGAGAATGGGTTAGCCAGTATGGATTATCCACTTACCTGGGCTATCTGATTTCCCATCCCATTGATTCGCTCATCGAACCTCTCCGCCAATTTCCTTCGATTCTTCTTGGTGATAACCTTGAATATCACAACCCACGCTATGCGGTTCAGACAATACCAGTCTGGTTGATGGATCTCACGCGGAGATTCTATCCCCGCGATTTTTATACCATGATTGCTTTTGTCGGGCTTGCTGCCTTCGGGGTGATTCGATATATCTTTGATAGAAATCAAGCGCGGTCGTCATGGATTGTTGTGGCCGTACTCCTCGTCAGCCTGTACCCGATGATGTTCATCATCTGGCATGGCAACCCCATCGAGATCGAGCGACATGCCGCGTCTATTGGCATTCAACTCCGGCTGATGGGCTGGATGACGGTGGCGCTTCTGCTGGATCAACTGGCGTCTGGAAAATGGTACACGGATTACACGGATTACATGGATTAGGTGGATTTATGGCGTGCTTATCTGTGTTCATCCCTTCAATCCGTGTCCCATTTCTTGTCTCACTTTCTCTGAAACAACTCTATTGGAGATTGATTAGTGCGTATTGGACAAAACCCCGCTAAATTTATCGAAGCAAGCCCGCAACCGGCGCGTGTGACCGTCGCGACCGTCACCTATATCCCGATGGTCAGTGGATATTTTGCCCAAAGTCTGGATATCCTCAAGCTGTGTTTCGATAGCTTATGGAAGCACACGCAGATCGACTACGATTTGATGGTATTCGACAACGCCAGTTGTCCCGAAGTCAGGAAATACCTTCTCGAAGAGCAAAGCGAAGGACGGATTCAGTATTTGCTGCTTTCGCAAGAGAATATCGGCAAGGCCGGCGCCTGGAATGTCATCTTTGGGGCTGCCCCGGGAGAAATCATCGCCTATGCCGACAGCGATGTGTATTTCTATCCTGGATGGTTATCTGCGCAGTTAGAGGCGCTCGAAAAGTTCCCCAATGTGGGCATGATTACTGGAATGCCGATGTGGAGTCCCGAAGAATTTTCCACCAGCACCGTTCGGTGGGCCGAGGATACGCCAGATGTCACAATCGAGCGGGGAAACTTCATCTCATGGGAGAATCATTGGCGACATGCGCGCAGCCTGGGTGGAGAAGAGGCGCGTGTGCGCGAATTCTTTGCTGAAGTCGAAGACATCCGTCTGACGTATCAGGGCAAGCATTATTATGTGGGGGCCGGGCATTTCCAGTTTGTGGGGTACAAGCAAGCCCTCCAAAGCGTCCTGCCGATTCTGAACGAGCGTCCGATGGGACAGGTTCGCCTTTTAGATGTGGCGATCAATGAACGTGGCCTCTTGCGCCTTTCTACGCCCGAATGGTGGGTGCAGCATTTGGGCAATAGGCTCTCAGAGGATGAACTAGAACTTGGGGCGCCTGTGGTCAGCCTGAAAGGTAGAGAGCGCAAGCGACCCTGGATTCTGAAATGGCAACTCGCCGAGGATTTCCTGTATTGGATTTACCATCGCCTCTTCGAGTTCTTGCATGGCTGACCAGTTATCATAGATACGACTACTATGGAAAAACTGCTTGAATTATTAGTATGTGAAGGCTGTGGACGAAGCTACCAGCAGAGTCAGGGCGGCGTGCTCCGGTGCAGCCAGTGCGGAAAGGCCGTGCCGATGCAGGAGAACATCCCTATCTTTACAGATATCCCAGATGATATCCACCCCTCTGATAAGGAGACCCGGGGCCCTGATATCGGCACGCCATGGCGGCAGGCGAACTGGCAGTTTTTGACCGACTGGCTGGAGAGCCAGAATCCAGACATCTTGATCCTCGATATCGGCGCAGGGCGTGGAGATTTTGCCGAGGCTCTCACAGGCAGAAACTGTATCGCCCTGGATATTTACCCATACCCCGAGGTGGATATCGTTTGTGACCTGACGAAAGCCAACCCGTTTCGCCCTGCAAGCGTTGACGCTGCTTTGATGCTCAATGTGTTGGAACACATCTACGATACACATGCGATGCTCGAAACCCTTGCGAAAATCCTCAAGCCTGGCGGAAGGCTTTTGTTGGCGATTCCCTTCATGGTCAAGATGCATCAACCTCCCCTGGATTTCGTCCGTTATACACACTTCGCATTGCAGCAAATCGGCCAAGAGTATGGATTGGAAATCGAACAACTCGAAGGCTTCTATGATCCGATGTTCTTCCTTGGGGAGGGCATCCGGAATATCCAATGGCCGATCTTGCGCAAGATGCGCGGCTGGAGGCAGCACATCGGGCGTTTGTTGCTGGCGGGAATTCGATTCTTCGCATATCTCATGCAGCCGGTGATCGGCTCCGGCCACATCAAATCCCCCATTGAAGCCATCAGCCTGGCTCCAACGGGATATCAGGTGGTTTATCGGAAAAAGGTGTAGATCGCGGACGACTTTCCGGGAAACGGGTTGCAAGTTCCACTTTGCCGTGATTTTCGCCCCGTTTCCCGGAAACTGAAATCAAAGAGCCAGATTTATACCACAGACAGCGGACGACCGACCGTAAAGCAAAACCGCCGTCTTCCGTCAGTGGTCCGCGGTCGCTTCCATTTATGGCAAACTCGAAGCGAATCTTCATTTGCGCCGATCATGGATTAGCGGCGATATATTTTTTGCAGAGCGACGTTGTGTCGGCATTGCTCGCTGCGGGCGTCGAAGTCATACTATTTACCGATGAGGCCCTCAAGGATCAGATTCAACGGCGTTTCGGTCGCCCCGGTTTGATCCTCGAGGGATTACGCCTGGAGCAGGCGCGCGACTACGAACGCACGGTCAGCCCTTCCCTGCAGTGGTGGCTTCATTTCTTGCGCCGGGCTGGGGCGTCCAATCGCATCAACCTGGAGGCTGTGGACGGCTTCGTCAGCCAAGTCGAGGACGAAGCCCACCCCAAGCGTAAGGCTTTGTTCCCATTGATGAAATTGGTGATCGCCTTTTTGCGCCATAGCCAACCGGCGCGGCGAATGCTTATGCGGCTCCAGAATCGTTTCAATCCCAATCTGTACGCAGATTTGTTCGAGGAATACTGGCCAGAATTAGTCGTAGCTAGCACACCGGGTTGGCGATTCGATCGCTATCTGCTCCGGGAGGCGACCGCGCGCGGCGTAACCACTGCGGCGGTGATTGTTGGATGGGACAACACCAGCAGTTATAGTTTGCCTGGAGCTGCGGTGGACTGGATTTCATGTTGGTCGGATCTACAGAAGCAGGAACTGACCCGAGGCGCGGATTGGCCCCCGGGGCGCGTGAACATCGGGGGGATACCCTCCTATGATGGCTATTTCCGCAGAGAGTGGCTCATCCCGCGACATGAATATTTCCGTATGCACGGCCTCGACCCGGCGCGCAATCTGATCTCCTATGCCAGCAGTTTCGTCACCTTCTCGCCGAATCTGCCCAATGTGGAAATGCTAGCGCGCCTGGTTGCTGAAAACCAACTCTCTCGACCGGCGCAGTTGCTCATTCGCCTGCACCCCACCCATTTTTCGGAGATAGCGCATTACGCCGGAGAGCGCGAGAAAATCCGCCATTTGGCGCGTGATCTGCCCCATGTCCATGTGGTCGAGCCGGTGCCGCTGGGCGAAGGGGGCATGAGTTATTACTCAGGCGAAGACATGCCGGAAAAATCCTCGATGATGGCCTACTCGGATGTGATGGTGACGGTCTATTCGACGATGGTCGTCGAGGCCTCGATCCATGGGACGCCGGTGATCAGCTTGTGCCTCGACTCGCCGGAAGGATGGCCGGGGAAGTTCACCTTGCCGCTGACGAAAATTGGCGGCTGGCCTACGCACCTGCGTTTCAGAGAATCCGGCGCCGGGCGTGAGGCGCGGGACGAAGCCGAGTTACTGGCCACCATCAACCGCTACCTGGATGATCCAACCGCAGATCAACAGGCCAGAAAAGATTTCATCGCTCGCGAGTGTACTTTCATAGATGGCAAAGCGGGCGTACATACTGCCGAATTCTTGTTTTCTCTGCTGAATAGAAACGATGATTAAGAAATTTACCAAACGACTCAAGCTGGCAGCTCGAGTCCTCCTCACCGGGCAGGTTTCATCCGAGTCGAGAGGGGATATCCCTGGGATAACGCCTGAGGAGGCGGCTGAATTCCGAGCCTTCTTCCCCTTGGATAAGTTTTTCATCTTTGGCCATGCACGCTCCGGCACAACCCTGCTTACCCGGCTGATTCGCTTGCATCCTGAAGTTCACTGTAATTACCAGGGGCACTTTTTCACCCGCCAGCCCACATTGGAAGGACTTGTGGATAGCGCCGCGATCGAGGCCTGGCTTACGCGCCGCAGCAACCGTTGGAATCGCGGTCGTGATCTGTCGCCTGTGATGTTGCGGGCGGCGGTCGAATTCGTCATGGAGCGTGAAGCCCGCTTGGCGGGAGCCAGCGTCGTGGGAGACAAAAGCCCCAATGCTTTGTTGAATGGCGAAGCCGTGCGCCGGATGCATAGAATCTATCCAGATGGCAAGCTGATCTTCATTGTGCGTGACGGACGCGACGCGGCTATCTCGCATCGTTTTCAGCAGTTCATTGATGCGCCTCACCATCTCTCAAGGCAAGACAGGCTGATCAGGAAGAAATTCGAAAGCGCCCCCGAATCTTCTCTGCGCGGAGAATATTCGATATTTACCAGAGAGGGGATCCGAGAAGCGGCGGAAGGCTGGGTCCGCAATGTCGCTGAAACAGATCAGATGGGGCGGCAGTTGTATGGGGATGGACAGTATATATCCGTGCGATATGAGGATTTACTGAAGTCTCCATGGGAGCAAATGCTGCGTTTGTGGGGATTCCTGGGCGTAGATACTTCATCGGCTGGTTTACCCGCCCTTTTATACGAAGAATTAAGCAGCAACCCCGATGCCGAATGGCAGCAACAAAAAGCCGGTGACTTAATCGAGCCGTTGAAGAAGGGAAAATCCGGTTCCTGGCGCGAGTTGTTTACTACCAGGGATAAGCTGTTTTTCAAAGATGTTGCCGGAGATACGCTGATTGCCTGGGGGTATGAGAAAGACCTGGACTGGTAGAAGATGAAATTCCTGATCGCCGGTTTCGGCTCCATTGGCCGCCGCCATTTTCGTAATCTGATAGCGCTTGGGGAGCGGAATATTCTCTTTTTACGCAGCCAGCATAGCACACTGCCCGATGACGAAATTGCTGGCTTCCCTGTAGAGACAAACATCGAAGCTGCTCTGGCCCACAAGCCGGATGCAGTGATTGTCTCGAACCCCACCTCACTTCATCTGGATGTAGCCATCCCGGCTGCTGAGGTGGGTTGTCATCTGTTGCTGGAAAAACCCCTCTCTCACTCGATGGCGCGCGTAGACGAATTACAGGCGGCTGTCGAGCGAAAATGCGGGAGGGTATTGGTGGGGTTCCAGTTTCGTTATCATCCACAACTGCGGCAAATCGCCGCGCTGCTGGCTGATGAGGCCATCGGGTACCCTGTGTCAGTCCAGGTGATTTGGGGCGAGTATTTGCCGGGGTGGCATCCCTGGGAGGATTATCGTCAGGGCTTCAGCGCCCGCGCTGATTTGGGGGGCGGGGTGATCCTGACTTTGACTCATCCGTTCGATTATCTGCGCTGGCTGCTGGGAGATGTTGCTGCTTTGTGGGCTTTTACCGGCCGGGTGGATGACCTGGAAATCGCTGTGGAAGGGGTTGCTGAAATAGGATTGCGTTTTGCCAATGGGGTCTTGGGTACCGTCCATCTGGATTATATTCAACGCCCGCATACCCACCGATTGGAATTAGTTGGTACGCAGGGGACAATTCGCTGGGATTATCTCGAGGGGATTCTGCAGGTGTTCAGGGCATCGAAGGAGGAATGGGAAGTCTATTTAGTCCCTGAGGGTTTCGAGCGCAATCAATTATTCCTGGATCAGATGAAACACTTTTTGGCTGTGGCGCGCGGAGATGAGCAGCCCTTGTGTACGCTGGCTGACGGAATCTGGGCGCAGAAGCTGGCTATGGCCGCGCACGAGTCGGCTCGTTCGGGAAGAGTAGTCGCCTGGAGTTCACCGACCAGCTAAGGGGCCTGTCCGACTCGCCCCCACAAAATATTTGGAGAATCGCTCCGGGCAGAGAATAACATCCCATCTATCTCTACCACAGTGTAGTACTGTTGGATATATGCATATGCTATTTCTTTATCTCCCCAGAGCTGCACGATCATATCGGGTTCGAGCTGACCAATCGAGTAATCATAATCCCATTTCATATGGCCGGGGCGGATATCCTCTAGCGATGCGGGGGTGTGGCTGGGCAGATGGGCGATATAGGGATCGTTTTTCCCTAGTAGATCGATAGCCGGGCGGTCGGCGAAATAGGGGATTGCCCCGGCGGTCACCACGGCGATGCTGGCCTGAGGGGTGGTGCTTTTGCGAACGGCCAAGGCGATGCGGGTGTCTTCTTTGTTGCCCTCGATGAAAATCGGCGGCTGGAGCAGCAGCCACCGCCTCAAATAGGCGGTGTCGCGCCGGATGAAGTTGAAATTTGCCAGCGAGGCCAGCGTAAAACCAACCAGTATCAGGTTGACGAAAACAGGCTCAAGACGTGAAAATTGTCGTCGGATGGCCTGGAGAATTCGATCAACGCAGACTACGAAGAGCGTGAAGAAGGCCGGCATTGCGATGGCAATATAGCGGTTAGCCCCGCCTTTGTGTTCCCAGGCGTCCCCGCCAACATAAACGCTGTAAGCTACTTGCCCTACGAATAGCAGGGCGAGTAGAAAGGTTTTTCGGTCCCTTTCGAAGATCAGATGTATGAAGGGGAGAGTCAGCAACATCCAGTTCAGGTCCCTCCCGAACTGATAGAATACATAGAGGCCGCGTTGGATGCGTAAGAGTAGAGGGATTCCGCTCATTTTCAGGTAATACGTATTGGGCAAAGGGTCGCCGTAATACCACAGACGGAAGAGGGTCTGGCTGGCGAGGAAGGCGGCCAACAGGCCAAGCCCCCAGGCGAGACGCCGCCAGCGATGGCGGGGGACGAAAAGAAAGGCAAATCCTACAAGGACGAGATAAGGCACGGTCATATCTACTCGGACGAGCGTGCCAAACCCAAGTAGAAGATAAGGCCAGGGCGAAAAGCGATCGTTCCGAATTTCGAACAGCATTATCAAAACGGCTGCGTTGAGCAAAAGCACCAAAATACTGACTTCCATACCTTGCAAGCCCCAGTTGTTGAGAGGAGTGTAGAAGGCAGTCAGCAGCACCGCCAGAAAGGGCGGGATGAATTCATTCGAGATGTTTTCGGTGATCTTTTTGACGAAGATTAAATTTAACCCCAGAAAGATCCCCCCACTGATTTGAATGGCCAGGCTGACTTTCGACGCCGGGATGGGAAACAGGTGGAAGAAGGACATGAAGATCACCCATAGCGGGTTTGTGTAGCCTTCGACCGGCGTTTCACCAGGGTTCCATACCAGCCCATATCCCTCGGCAAAGTTCCTGGCGTAGCGCATCGAAATCATCGCGTCGTCGAAAAGGACGAAATACCGGATCCCTTCTATGACGAAGCTGGTTTTGTAGATATACATTCCCGCATAGAAAACATAAACGCCGAGAAGGGTGATAAGCAGCCAGTTCTTATTGAAGGTATGCATGGTTTACACTTCAAGTCATTGATATCGTTGTACTGAGTATTATACGGCTGTTGCGGATTGTCCGAAAGGGGCGCCCATAGAAATTTCGAACTTTGCAGAAACAAAAGAACAGGTAGCATGATCATGCAAAATCTTTCAACCCGAATTATTCGCCGTACACAAAGATATAAAAGAGATTTTTCCGGCGCCATTGATGTAAAACGATTTCTCAGGAGATATCCAGGTTTCAAAGAATATGATGAACATGTTCGTTCTCTAGAACTTCGCCTGAAACCTGCCTATGCGAGATACATCGAAGATATTTCTACGAAATATATGGCGGTATCGTTGGAAACGGCCTTTTTTTTGTACATAGCCGCTAAAATCAAAGGCGCGACCCAGATTTTAGATTTGGGGAGTGGTTTTAGTTCATATGTGTTGGGGTTATACTCTTCGAATACCGGAAGTAATGTGTTCGTACATACAGTAGATGATAATGATCTGTGGTTGGATAAGACGAAGTCCTTCTTGCTCGAAAATGGAATGCCGATAGATCGAATCAGCACGTGGGCGGATTTCCACCAGAACAATCGAACCAGGTACGATCTGATATTTCACGATCTGGGGGATATGCAAACCCGAATGGAAACGCTCCCCTTTGTGCTGAACTTGCTGTCAGAAGGAGGCATTGTTGTCTTGGATGATATGCACAAGAAGGAATACAGTCAATATGCCAGAGCCGAAGCCAGAAATGCAGGGTTTTCTTTGTTTTCTATGAGTCGTTACACATTAGATGAATTAGGACGTTTCTCGGAGATAGCCATTGACGAATAAACCTTTTCTTTTTCTTCTGCTGATTATTTTATCTTGCCTGGCTATCGCCGGTTGTGGTTTCCAGACGGAAGAGTTGCCATCCTTTACCCCCCTGACGCCCTCGGCCACGCCATTGCCACCCACAAAAACGATTACGCCTACGCCTTCGAAGACCCCTGTTCCACCCACGGAGACGCCGTCACCCACCCAACCCCCTCTGACAAACACCCCCACAGATACGCCGACGATGGTTCCTGCATCATTGCTCGTCGAGCAGCCTGCGGTTTGTCGTACAGGACCAGGAACGTCCTATAGCATCGCGGGCTACCTGGCTGAGGGGGATACAATGCCTGCCGATGGCGTAGTCGAAGGTGACCTCTTTTGGTGGCATATACATGTCAAGGATGGTGAAGTATCCTGCTGGATAGCGGATACGGTCGTTTCTGTGGCGGGAAGCACAGCGAGTGTGCCGCGCCTGACCCCGCCGCCAACGCCTACCGAAGCGCCAATTTCTGCTTCAGGAGGAGAGGGGATCTATTATTTCCTGGTTGCTGAAAACACTGGCGGCCCATTTGCTTGTGGCGACAGCCTCCTGATGATTTATCCTGGCATCGCGCGAACCGGGGATGCGCAGGTTGACATTACGAATGCATTGAACGCTTTACTCTCGAACAAACATCAGTATTACAACGGCCTCTATAACCCAATGTATGCATCGTCATTGCGCGTGAGTGATGTAGATGTATTTCCTGGGGAGCCTGAGAGCAACGTATGGTTGGCCGGAGATTTTGCAAGGCCGAAGGATAAATGCGACAGTTTACGTATGCGCGCTCAAGTGTGGGAGACCATCGAAATCCAATTCCCCGAAGTGGGACATGCTGTGATCCGGGCAAACAACGCCCTACTGGGCGATCTTCTGGAAACGGGCTGGTGAGTTGGCGTAAACCATGTTATGATTTCGCCCCGCCGGCTTTATGGTCGGCGTTTTCGTTGTCACAAAATAATTCTCAGTACTTCACGGAACAGATCGAAAGCCCGTACCCGGGCGACCCGAGGACGGGTCTTTGATCGTATCTTCGTGATCTACCGATACTCTAAGGAACACATTGATGAGCAAACAAAAAAAGAATGATGGAATCTTGATTTCCCCATATGGCGGGGAATTAGCGAATTTGATTGTTTCAGATATTGAGCGGGAAGCCATTGTCGCAGAAGCCAATCATTACCCAGATATTCAACTATCTGACCGGTCTTTGCATGATTTGGAGTTACTATCTGTTGGCGGTTACTCTCCTCTGGATCGTTTCATGGGCAAAGAGGATTATCAACGCGTGCTCACGGAAATGCGTCTAAAGGATGGAACCTTATTCCCAATTCCCATCACACTGACCATCAAGAAAGAGGATTTGCCCACCCGCTCGGAGTGGATCGCCTTGCGAGATTCGCGCAACTACCTCGTCGCAGTGATGCGGATCGAGGAAGTCTTTACCTGGGATCCCCTTCGGGAGGCGCGTCTGGTGCTGGGGACCACCAATCACCGCCACCCCCTGGTTTCGGAGATGGAACGCTGGGGCGATCTGTGTATCTCTGGCGAGTTGAAGGTCGTCAATCCCCCAAAATATTATGATTTCCAGGACATCCGCCGCACGCCTGTGGAAACTCGGGCTTTATTGACTGCCATGGGCAACGCCAACGTGGTCGCTTTCCAGACGCGCAACCCCATGCACCGCGTCCATGAAGAACTCACCAAGCTGGCCGCCAGTGAAGTCGGCGGCAGTTTGTTGATCCATCCGGTCGTTGGGCTGACCAAGCCAGGCGATGTGGATCACTTCACACGCGTGCGCGTATACAAGGCTCTGGCTGAAAACTACTATGACAAGAATAGCACAGTTCTGAGCTTGCTCCCGTTGGCCATGCGTATGGCCGGGCCGAAGGAAGCGCTTTGGCACGCCATCATCCGGCGCAACTATGGCGCCAATCATTTCATCGTCGGTCGTGATCATGCCGGTCCTGGCAACGATAGCGCAGGCAAACCTTTCTACGGCCCGTATGAAGCCCAGGAAATGGTCAGGCAGTATGAATCCGAGGTTGGCGTCAAGATGGTGCCCTTTCAGATGATGGTTTATCTATCTGATCAGGAGAAGTACGTCACGGTTGATAACGTGCCTGAAGGCGCCAAGGTCAGCTCGATCTCAGGTACTCAGGTCCGTGAAGATTACCTGGCAAAGGGCAAACTGCTGCCGGAATGGTTCACCCGCAAAGAAACTGCCCAAATCCTCGCTGAAGTTCACCCGCCCAAATACAAGCAAGGTCTTTGCCTTTGGTTCACCGGTCTCAGCGGCTGCGGTAAATCCACCATTGCCAGCGCCCTGATTCCAATGCTGATGGAGCACGGTCGTCAGGCCACTGTCCTGGATGGGGATGTCGTGCGTACACATCTCTCGAAGGGCTTGGGGTTCAGCAAGGAAGATCGAGATATCAACATTTTGCGGATTGGATTTGTGGCCGGTGAAATCGCCCGTCATAACGGTACGGTGATCTGCGCGGCCATCAGCCCGTATCGTTCAACTCGTAACGAAGCCCGCAAGATGTCTGGTGAGGATCGTTTCGTCGAAATCTATGTCAACACGCCGCTCGAGGTCTGTGAGGCCCGCGATATCAAAGGGCTTTACGCCAAAGCCCGCCGTGGCGAGATCAAAGGCTTCACCGGCATTGATGACCCCTACGAAGAGCCTGTCGATCCCGAAATCATCCTCGATACCGTCGAGACATCGCCAGAAGAGAATGCTCGCGCCATTATCGAATATCTGAAAGCGAAAGGATTTATTCAGTAGAAGGCAAACGAATGTCCGATCTCCCTGATCTTTTCGATCTGTCATGCCGCGTGGCAATCGTCACCGGCGGGGCAGGGTTATTAGGGGCTGAGTTCTGCCAAACCCTGGCGTATGCGGGCGCAGCCGTTGTAATTGCAGATATAGATGAGGAAGTCGCCTCGAATTTGGCGGCTTCTCTGTCTCGAGGTGGATTCAGCGCCCTGGGCGTGAGGGCGGACGTGACCAGAGTTGATTCTGTTCGAGAAATGGTGGACTCAGCCCTGAAGAATTACGACCGCCTCGACATCCTGGTCAACAGCGCTGCCCTGGATCCTAAGTTCGACCCACGATCGAAAAGAGCCCATTCCGGCGCTTTCGAAGACTATCCTCTCGATCTATGGCAGCAAGCCCTGGATGTCAATCTCACCGGGATGTTCCTGTGTTGTCAGGCCGCGGTGCAGCCCATGCTCGAACAGGAAAGCGGAGTGATTATCAATATCGCTTCGATGTACGGCGTGGCTGCCCCCGACCAGCGTTTGTACCAGCGTGAAGGGCAGCCTCCTCAATACAAGCCGGTTTACTACACCGTCACCAAAGCCGGGGTGCTGGGCATGACCAAATATCTGGCCGCCTATTACGCCGGAAAGAACATTCGTGTAAACGCGCTGACACCTGGGGGTGTGTTCAACGAGCATAGCGCAGAGTTTGTCGAGGCCTATTCTGCCCGCGCGGTGATAGGCCGCATGGCTAAAAAAGACGAGATGAACGGTGCCTTGCTCTTCCTGGCCTCCGATGCCTCGAAGTACATGACCGGCGCCAATTTGATCGTCGACGGCGGATGGACAACCTGGTGACTCCGATGACCGAAGTCCTCGCCATTATCCCCGCCCGCGGCGGATCGAAATCTATCCCTCGTAAAAACATCCTCGACTTTGCCGGGCATCCGCTGATCGCTTACAGCATTGCTGCTGGGCTGGCCGCTGAAACGGTCACGCGGGTGATCGTCTCCACCGATGATGAAGAGATCGCCGAGATCTCGCGTCGCTATGGGGCTGAAACCCCCTTCACTCGTCCCGAGAAGCACGCCCGGGACCAGACCCCGGACCTGCCTGTCTTCCGGCACGCTCTGGAATGGTTGCAAACCAACGAAGGCTATCGGCCGGATATCGTCGTCCAATTACGCCCCACCTCCCCCTTTCGGCGAGTTCAGCACATTGACCAGGCTGTAGAGACTCTCGTCGAGCGCTCCGAAGCGGATGCCATTCGCACGGTCTGCATCCCTTTTCAAAATCCCTTCAAGATGTGGCGCATCGCTCCGGATGGTTTCATGCGGCCGATTGGCCTGGAGTTAGGAGTCGCTCACGAGCCTCATAACCAGCTCCGCCAGGCCTTACCGGAGATTTACTGGCAAACCGGCTATGTGGACGCAGCCTGGGCAGATACGATCATGCTAAAAAATTCGATGACAGGCGACCGTATTTTGCCTCTCATCATTGATCCCAGCGACTGGGTGGATATCGATTCGCCGGATGACTGGAAGAGGGCGGAGCGGTTGTTAGAGAGTGGGGAGATCACCTTGGATGATTTAGGATTTCACTTGGAAGTAAACGAGTAGACAAGGTATACGAGTATTACCTGTCCACCTTGTGTACATGTACCTGTTACGGAGAATAAACTATGCCTGAGATAAAAATCGGCGACCGCCTGATAGGCGACGGACACCCAACTTATATCATTGCCGAGATCGGCGTCAATCACAATGGTATCCTGGAATACGCTTTCGAGTTGATTGATGCTTCGGTGGATGCCGGCGCGGATGCAGTCAAATTCCAGAAACGAAACTTGGAGAAGCTCTACCCCAAGAAATACCTCGAAAATGCCAATATCGGCGAGAAAAACCTCAACTACCTGTTGCCCATTTTGCAACAGGTCGAACTTTCGGACGAAGATTATCACAAAATCGTCGCCTATTGTCAGAAGAAGGGGATTACTTTCCTGTGCTCGGCTTTCGATGAAGATAGCGCCGATTTCATCGAATCCCTGGGGGTTCCGGCCTTCAAAGTTGCCTCGGCGGATATGATCAATTTGCCATTGCTTGACTATCTGATTGGGAAAGGCAAACCGATGATCGTGTCCACTGGCATGTCCCGTATGGAGGAGGTCGAAACCACAGTAGCCTTTCTCAAGGAGCGTCATGCTGAGTTCGCCTTGTTGCATTGTAATAGCGCCTACCCTGCGGCTTTCGCTGACATCAATTTGCGCTTTATGGAACGTCTGCGAGAGTTTGGGGTGCCGATAGGCTACTCAGGCCATGAGCGCGGGATCGCGGTCTCGACCGTCGCCGCGGCGCTGGGTGCTAGCATCATCGAACGGCATATCACCCTCGACCGCACCATGGATGGCCCCGATCACGCTTCGAGCCTGGAACCGCATGGCTTCAAGAAAATGGTGCGCGATATCCGACAGGTGACCCTGGCTTTGGGAAGTGGGGAGGAGAAGTACTTCACGATGGGTGAAATCCTCAATCGGGAAGTCCTGGCCAAAAGCCTGGTGGCGACGCGGCGCATCGAACCTGGCGAGGAGATCACCCGCGAGATGGTCACTGTCAAAGGTCCTGGGCAGGGACTCTCCCCGCAGCGATATACCGATCTCATTGGTCGTGTGGCTGAACGCGTGATCGAAGAAGACGAACCTTTTCTGCCCGTTGATTTGGGGCGCAGAGTCACGCTGGATGTGGAGCATACTCTGCCGATGGAATGGGGCTTTGTCGTCCGGTTCAACGACTTCGAGAACATGCTGAAATATAACCCGCTGCTGTTGGAATTCCATTTCACCGATAAAGACCTGGATGAGCCTTACCGTGGCGAGGATTTGGATATTCAATTAGTCATCCATGCCCCAGAATTTTGGTCGAATCATCTGGTAGATTTGTGCACCTTCGATGATGATCACCGCCGGGCTTCGGTTCGACTCTTGCAGAAAGCCATCAACGTCAGCCGGGTTATGGCCCCACATTTCGCTGGCGTCCCGAAGGTGGTCGTCCACCCTGGGGCGGCCAGCATAGATAGCCCAATTATTGACCGTCGAGGCCTGTATGACAACCTCAAACGCTCAGTCGAAGAACTCGATTTCGATGGCGTGGAGTTGCTGATCGAGAACCTGCCCCCCCATCCCTGGTATTTTGGCGGTCAGTGGTTGACCAATGCTTTTATGGATATCTATGAAATCCGCGAATTCCTGGATTCGATGGGGATGATGACTTGTTATGACACCTCCCATCACAAATTGTATTGCAACTGGGCGAACGTTGATTTCTACGAGCAAGTCGGAGTCATTCTGCCTTATATTTCTCATTTGCATCTATCCGATGCCTCCGGCCTGGATGGGGAGGGGCTGCAGATTGGCCAGGGAAATATTGACTGGGTCGAATTCTTCAAGGTCGCCAAGGATTATCATGGCACCATGATCCCCGAAATCTGGCAGGGGCATCAGCGCGGCGGCGAAGGCTTTATTGTCGCCATCAACCGTCTCTCGGAGGCTTACTTCGAAGCGGTAGGAGATGCCTGATATCCCAGTGCGGCATTCGAAAGCAAATAGGATGGTATTCGAAAACTGGAAGCGCTTGCTTCCAGTTTTGTTGCCGCTATCTCTCGTGATCGCCGCCGGGATCTGGGGTGTGGATTTTGGCAATCATTGGGATGAGGACAAACTCATCCCTCAGTTGCGTGACACAATCAGAACAGGCGTGTTTTTGCCTGGATGGTACCGTTATCCTTCGATTACATATTGGCTGAATCTATTAGGATTAGCACCATATATCGTCGGTATAGCTGCGAAAGGCGGGGCAGAACCAAGCGATCTTCGAGCTTATCTGATTGATGTTACCGGTGGAGACATCTTTCGCCTTCAAGCGCGCAAGATATTCATCGTCGTATCAGCTCTGGCGATTTTGTGGGTGTACTTGTTCATCCTTGTAGACAGAAAGCGCAGTTGGATGGAGTCGCTTTTGGGGGCTTTGTTCTTGGGATTTTCATGGGAAGTGGGGTATCACATGCGCTGGATTGCTCCTGACGGCGTCTTGATGCAGTTCGGCGCCTTGACCATTTTTTTTGTCTTTCTTGCTCTTCAGGCAGATCGAAGGAAATATTGGCTTTGGGCAGCGGCTGTAGCGGCAGGATTGGGGATGGGGTCGAAATATCCGGGGGGACTGCTTCTCGTCCCTGTGCTGATGGCTGCATTCAGGCTGAGGGTTCGATCTGGTTGGGGCATCCTTCTCGAAGTGCTGTTCGCCTTTGGAGTCAGTTTTGTTCTTTCTACCCCAGGCGTCTTCTTGCAGCCGAAAACTTTTTTCTCCGATGTCCTCTCGGAAGTCTCTCATTATCAGACCGGGCATTATGGGTATGTGGTATCTCCATGGGAACACTTGGGATTGATGTCCACTTACTTCTCTCAGGTGACATTTTCCCACTACCGGGGTATTGCTTTGGTGCTTTTTCTGTTTTCTCTGGCGGGCATCTTCGCGCTGACGAGAGAATCCTGGCAGGATACAGTGTTGTTTCTGAGCTTTCCGCTCTTGTACGTGGTTTTCTTCAGCTTTCAGCGCGTGATGATCGTGCGAAATCTGTTGGTGCTGATCCCGTTTGGGGCAATTCTATCCGCCCGAGGTGTTTGTTATTTGTGGGATAAGATGCATCATTGGCTGCCAAAGGCTGCTTTTGGATTGCTGATTCCGGCGATTGTCATCGTCAATGGCGTTTGGTTGTTTCGCGCTGCGCATTCGATCACCCTGCGAGGGACAGATGATTTCACTCGCCAATTGATCGCCTATTTCGACGAGAACCCACAGATGCGGTTTCTCCTATCTGATAAGGTGATGGACGACATCGAGTCTTTGGGAGAGCCAACTCCATCGAATGTGATCGGGGATGGGCTAGAGGGTGTTGATATGGTCGTTTTCTACGCTTCAGAGGGGATGGAGAAGCCTGCCGATTGGCCGCGAAATCGCCCAGGGATAGCAACGAAGTTCTTTGGCCCATGGGAAGTCAACTTTGACTACTATCCCACCTGGGCAGGCGATGATCGAGTATTGGTGATGCCATTCGAGAAGGCTCGAGAGATGGGGATCAAAGCGCTCACAGATGAATGATCCTGGCCGATATTCAATACTTCACGAAATCACGATCTACGACCCGTCCTCGGGTCGCCCGGGGACGGGCTTTCGATCTTTTTCGTTATCCACTGATATTGGATAATGATTCACCGCAGAGCCGCGGAGTGCGCAGAGAAAAAATGGGTAGGGCAACATCAGAATGTCTTCGATAGCTGTTGTTGAAAAGATAAAGTCGCGTGTAATGACACGGGCTTTGCAATATAAGTCTGATTTGCAGATTTCACGCCTTTCGCGGGATGTGGCGCGTTTTAGCAACCTGGATTCTCAGCAGAAACCGGTTGCATTTTTCAATGTCTCCTCACGTCTGGGGGGCATAAGCCAGAATGCTGCCTTCACTCTCCTGACATCGTGGGGATTGCAGTTCGCAGGCTCGCCGGTCGTCCATTTTGCTTGCCGCGCCGGGATGAGCCGCTGTGTGTTGGGGATGAACCCTGATGACCACACTGCATCCCCGCCATGTGAAACTTGTGTCGCCCAATCGAAGAAGTTGCTGGCTTCAACCCCAGCCCATTGGTTCGAATTCATTCCAAATGAAGCACTTGCCAATGAGATCTATTCTCTCGACCTCGAAGAACTGAGCAATTATCAATTTACAATTGACAATTCACAATTATCAATTCATGGCAGGATCATTCCTCTTGGAGAACTGACCATCACTTCCCTCCGCTGGGCCCTACGCCAGCATCACCTTCCCGACGACGAAGCCGTTCGTCACCAACTGCGTGAATATATCCTTTCTGCCTATCGTGTGGCTGAGACATTCGATTCCTTTCTGACCGGAGTCGAGCCAGCCGTCGTTGTCCTCTTCAACGGATTGCAGTTCCCCGAAGCCACAGCCCGTTGGGTGACCCGCCATCTCGGCATCCGCACGATCACACATGAGGTCAGCTTTCAGCCCTTTTCGGCCTTTTTCACCGAGGGGGATGCCACCGCTTACCCCATCGAGATACCAGACGAATTCGAATTATCCCCTTCGCAGAACGCTCGCCTGGAAGCCTATCTCAGTCACCGGTTCCAGGGCGAGTTCACTATGGCTGGCATCCGTTTCTGGCCTGAGATGAGCGGGTTAGACAAAGCCTTTTTACAATTCGCAGCCCAATTCGAGCAGATCGTGGCGGTGTTCACAAATGTGGTTTTCGACACCAGCCAGCTCCACGCCAACACGGTTTTCCCGCAGATGTTCGCCTGGTTGGACTTGATCCTCGAAATCATCAAATCGCATCCTGAAACGCTTTTTGTGATTCGCGCTCATCCTGACGAAAAACGCCCCGGCACTCGCAAGCAGAGCCGCGAAAGCGTCAGTCATTGGGTGGCGCACAATGGCGTTGATCAGCTCCCCAATGTGATCTTCATCGATTCGGGCGAATATATCAGCTCCTATGATCTGATCCGCCGGGCAAAGTTCGTGATGGTATATAACTCTTCCATTGGCCTGGAAGCGACGCTACTAGATACGCCCGTCTTGTGCGGTGGGAAAGCCCGCTTCACTCAATACCCTATCGTACACTTTCCGCAGACGCCAGCGGAATACCGACAAGTTGCTGAAGAATTTCTGGCTTCCGAAAAGTTGATCGTGCCAGAAGAGTTCGAACGCAATGCCAGACGGTTTTTGTATTATCAACTTTTCCGCGTTTCTTTGCCTTTCGATGAATTCATCGAAGCTCATCCTATCCCAGGATATGTGCAGCTCAAACCCTTCTCCTGGCGCGATCTGCAACCCGAACACTCGCCCACGTTGCGCGTCGTCGTGGATGGAATCCTCGATACTAAGCCCTTCGTTCTTTCGGATGAATAAGCTACGATATAGCGTTAGTCGGGTTGCTAACCTGATCCACCTCTCCTCGAAAGCAAAATTCGCTATCAAACTCGCTCGCCGCCAGGTACGCCGCGCGGCCGCAACGCTGAAGCATGGTTTTCTGGCGAGCGCGCCTGTTTTCTTCGCCAATTCCTTCCCCAAGAGCGGCACGCATCTGTTGATCCAGGCGCTGCAGGGATTGGCCCAACTCGGCCCGGCGGTGGATAGCGGCCTGCCGGCGGTGGTCACTTTCGATGGCCCAACCGGGCAGCCTCGCCCTCTGGATACGATCCTGCGGGATTTGCGGCGCTTCCAGCCTGGCGACGTAGGGTATGGCCATTTGCATGCCCTCCCGGAAATCGTTTCGTTGCTGACCCAGGATGGGATGGCCCCCTTTTTCATCTACCGCGATCCCCGTGATGTCGTCGTTTCGCACGTGTATTATGTCACCGAGATGGAGCCAAATCACGTGCACCATTATTATTATCGGGATGAATTGACCAGTTTCGATGAACGACTTCGGGTGAGCATTTTGGGACGTCCCGAGTTGGGTGGGCTTTTCCCTGATATTCGCAGGCGATTCGAACCTTATTTGGGCTGGCTCGAACGTCCCGAGGTCTTGATTCTGCAATTCGAGGATTTCATCACCCAACAAGAGCAGACTCTGCTTCGGGTGCTGGATCACGCCCGAGGTCGCGGGTTCCCGATCACCCTCGAGGAGCAGGAAGCGCTCAGGGTCTTGAAATCAGCCATTGATCCGATGAAATCTCCGACCTATCGTATGGGTCAAGTGGGCAAATGGCGCGAGTCATTCACCGAGGAACATAAATCGTGGTTCAAAGAAATATCCGGAAATCTTCTGGTACGCCTGGGGTATGAGCAGTCGGATGATTGGTGAGGCTCCTCTATGCTCGGTGGTGATCCGGGCTTATAACGAGGGCGAACATATTGGCCGCCTGTTGATGGGCATCGCACAGCAGACGCTGCGAGATGTCGAAATCATCCTGGTGGATTCGGGTTCCACGGATGATACCGCGGCGGTCGCTTCCCGTTACCCGGTGAGGGTTGTCCATATCCGTCCCGAGGAATTTACTTTTGGCCGCTCTCTCAACCGGGGCATCGAAGCTGCCAGGGGAAAATTCGTTGTGATCGTCAGCGCGCATTGTTACCCGGTCTACCCTGATTGGCTCGAGCAATTGCTGAAGCCTTTCGAAGATGTCGAAGTCGCGGTCGCCTACGGCAAGCAGCGCGGCGGGGAAACCAATCAATATTCCGAGCGCCAGTTCTTTCGCCAGTATTTCCCAGATAGCTCGCAACCGAGGCAGGCGAATGCGTATGCCCATAACGCCAATGCAGCTATTCGGCGCGCATTATGGGAACAGCACCCTTATAACGAAAACCTGACCGGCCTGGAAGACCTGGCCTGGAGCAGTTGGGCCAGGGAACAGGGCTATGCAATCGCCTACGTTGCAGAGGCGGAAGTCGTCCATTGGCATGACGAACGGCCGCTGCAGGTGTATAACCGTCATCAGCGAGAGGCCATTGCCATGAAGCAGATTCTTCCGGGGAGTAAGTTCACCTGGTGGATTTTTTTGCGCCTCTGGTGGGGAATGACGATATCTGATCTATTGAAAGCGCGGCGTGAGCATGTGCTCAAGTTGCATTGGGCAAGTATTCTTTGGTTCCGGTTTATGCAATACCTGGGGACATATCTCGGCTATCGCTATTCTGGGAAAATCGATGCTCAGCTTCACCAAACCTTCTACTATCCGCCGGGCGTCCTCTCGAAGAAAACGTCCGCTCCGCGCCAGGTAACGCCGATTGATTATGGGGATGCTGGAAGGTGAGAGTATAATTCGAAAATTAGGTAGAAAATATGTCTCGACTTATTGCCCTCGTCCCCATGCGGCACAGTTCCCAACGGGTGCCGGGAAAAAATTATCGCCTGTTGGGGGGGAAGCCGCTGTTTCACTACATCATTGCCACACTGCTCGAGGTTCCCCAGATCGCTGAAGTGGTAGTGAATACCGACAGCCCAGAGATTGCCGAAGGTTTGGGGAAATCCTTCCCGAGCGTGCGGGTGCTGGAACGACCCGCGCATTTGCAAGCCCCTGAAGTGCCGATGAATGAAATCCTGGCTTACGACACATCCCAGATCGAAGCTGATTTCTATTTGCAAACCCACAGCACAAATCCCCTGTTGCGCGCCGAGACGATATCGAAAGCAATCAGAGTATTTTTGGAGCAGTATCCGGCCCATGATTCTCTTTTCTCGGTGACAAGTCTAAAGACCCGCCTGTACGATCAACTGGGGCGGGCGATCAACCATAATCCGGCTTACCTGCTGCAAACCCAGGATTTACCCCCGGTTTACGAGGAGAATTCCTGCATCTACATCTTTACGAAAGAAACCTTGCTGGCGCGCCGAAACCGCCTGGGGGAACGGCCTCTGATGTTCGAGATCGCCGCCGTGGAGGCCTGGGATATCGATGAGGAACTAGATTTCGAGATAGTGGATTTCTTGATGAGGAGAAAAGGTGATTAGATATTGGTGATTGGGTATTAGGTTAGACGCTTTCCTGATACCCACTACCCAATACCTAATACCCAATCACCATGTTTACCATTCTATTCACCGCCCCCTACATGATCCCCTCCCTCGATCGCTTCCGGCCTATGCTGGAGAAATATGGCCTGGAGTTGATCGTCGCCGAGGTAAAGGAACGGCTCGACGAAGAGGAGATCATCGCTTATGCCGGTCGGTTCGATGGCGCGATCTGCGGGGATGACCGCTATTCGGCGCGCGTCCTGGAGGCCTGCGCGCCGCGCTTGAAGGTGATTTCCAAGTGGGGCACCGGGATCGATTCCATCGACCAGGAAGCCTGCGCTCGCCTGGGGATCAAGATCGGCAATACGCCTAACGCTTTTACGCTGCCGGTGGCAGATACCGTGATGGGGTATATCCTGGCCTTCGCCCGCCGACAACCCTGGATGGATCGTGATATGAAAAAGGGTCGGTGGCAGAAGCTTCCAGGTCGGTCATTGAGCGAATGTACATTAGGCGTGATCGGTGTGGGAAATATCGGCAAGGCGGTCCTCCGCCGGGCCAGCGCCTTCGGCATGGAGTTGTTGGGCAATGATGTCGTCGAGGTTGATCCTGTTTTTGTGCGCGAAAACCGTGTCGAGATGACTTCACTCGAAGATTTGATGAAGCGGGCTGATTTCGTCAGCGTGAATTGCGATCTCAACCCCACCAGCCATCATTTGATCAATGCGCGGACATTGGCGTGGATGAGACCTGAATCGGTGTTGATCAATACCGCGCGCGGCCTCGTCGTTGACGAATCTGCCCTGATCGCGGCGCTGCAATCGGGCGGCATCGCCGGGGCGGCGTTGGATGTTTTCGAAACAGAACCCCTCCCAGAAGGGAGTCCGCTGCTCCATATGGATCAGGCGATGGTCGCGCCGCATAACGCCAATTCCAGCCCAATGGCCTGGGAGCGAGTCCACTGGAATACTATCCGTAATCTGCTGGATGGACTGGGAATCGATTGTTCGAATTTGCCATCCCAATAACCAGCAATCGTTTAGCGACTCGACAAAAATATGAAACGAAAAACTATGCTGATCACTGGCGCGGCTGGAGGCATTGGCCGCGCAACGGTTGAGTTGTTTGCCAGGAAGGGCTGGCGTGTCATCGGCGTTGATCGCGCTCCCTTTGGGGATGGTTTCCCGGAGGATGGCTTGTTCATCCGAGCAGACATCTCGGATGGCTCAGCCCTGGAATCGATTTTCGAGCAAACGAAAGGCTTCACGAAAACCCTGGATGCTTTGATCAACAATGCCGCCTATCAAATCACCAAGCCGTTGCTGGAGACCAGCGTGGAAGAATGGGATGCGGTGATGGCCTCGAATTTGCGCTCGGTATTCTTGAGCGCCAAGCTGGCGTATCCGCTGTTGAAAAACCAAGGCGGCGGCGCGGTGGTCAATGTCTCGTCGGTTCATGCGGTGGCCACCTCGAAGGATATCGCCGCCTACGCGGCCAGCAAAGGCGGGCTTCTGGCGTTGACCAGGGCTATGGCCATCGAATTCGCGCCAGATAACATCCGTGTGAACGCGATCCTGCCCGGGGCGGTGGATACGCCCATGCTGCGCGCCGGGATGAACCGCGATCACGCCGGCGCTGGCAGTGTGCAGGAGCGCCTGGACAATCTGGCCCGCAAGACGGTCAGCGGCAAGATCGGCACGCCCGAAGAGATTGCCCATGCGATCTATTTTCTGGCCGATGCGACTCAATCTTCCTTTATGACCGGGCAGGCCATGATCGTTGATGGGGGAGCGACGGCGCGATTGAGCACAGAATAGCGTTCGAACGTAAAACGTGAAACGTCAAGAGCAATGGCAGATTTAAGAAAAGCTATCAAAGGATTGTTTCCTCCAGCGGTATGGGAGCCAATCAGCGAGGCGCGTTACACCATTCAGTATGCAGCCCAGTGGCCGGCGGCCACATTACACCCCTGGCGGCGGGAGAGCATCCGACGGCTGGCCGAATGGAAGGACAGATACAAAGGGGAGCGTTGTTTCATCATCGGCAATGGGCCAAGCCTGACGAACACCGACGTTTCGAAACTGGCGGGTGAGTATACCTTTGGGATGAACCGCATTTATCTGGCCTTCCCCGAGTGGGGCTTCAAGACCACTTTTCTCGTCTCGGTCAACGACCTGGTTATCGAACAGTGCGTGGACGATTTTATCGCCCTGGATATTCCCAAATTCTTCTCCTGGCGCTCACGTCGGTTCTTTACCCAACCACCAATCCCTAATCACCAATCACCGATCTTTCTCCACACCACCTACACCGGCCCAAAATTCGCTGCCGACGCCCGCGGCCGCCTGTGGGAGGGCGCGACTGTGACCTATGTCTGCCTGCAACTGGCCTTCTATCTGGGTTTCGAAAAGGTCATCTTGATCGGCGTGGATCATAGCTTTTCCAGCCAGGGCAAGCCGAATACGACTGTGGTCTCCTCTGGCGATGACCCGAATCATTTCGACCCCGGCTACTTCGGCAAGGGCTTCCGCTGGCAACTGCCTGATCTGGACACCTCAGAACGCGCCTATCGGATGGCAAGGGAGGTTTTCAAGTCGGCCAGGCGCCAGGTTCTGGATGCCACGATTGGGGGGAAATTGACTGTATTCCCAAAAATTGACTACGATACGTTGTTTTAGTGTGAACCCATGTTAGGCGGCCATAGTCCAGGTCACTCTAAATGGGCGTTGGGGATAGCAGGGGTCGTTGTTTTCACCTTCGGCCTGCTCGTCCGCCTAGTTGACCTGACTGATCCACCTTTGGATTTCAATCCTACCCGTCAACTGCGTTCGGCGATCATCGCCCGGGGCATGTATTACGGCAGCCAGCCCGAAGATGACGCCTTGCATCGGCAGCTTGCGCTGACTCATTGGAAAATGATGGAACGATTGGAGCCGCCGCTATTGGAATGGGTAGTGGCTTCTACATATCGTTTGATCGGTGGAGAGCAAGTCTGGGCAGCGCGCATCTATACGATTTTCTTTTGGTTGATTGGCGGCGCGGCGCTGCATGATTTGGCGCGACGAATGGCTTCTCCCTTGGGGGCGCTGGTGGGCGTTGGCTATTTTTTCTTCTTGCCTTTCAGCATCCTGGCCAGTCGTTCTTTTCAGCCAGACCCGGGCATGATTATGTTGATATTATTGACGGGCTGGTCATTATGGCGATGGGCGGAGAAGCGCACCTGGCGATGGGCGCTTTTGGCGGGGGTCTTTGGCGGCGCGGCGGCCTTTGTCAAAGCCATGGGTATCTTCTTTGTGGGGGGGATGGCTGCGGGAGTAGTTTTATACAATCTTGGGCTCGATGCTCAGGCATCCCTGATCACTGATTCGAAATGGCAGGTCAGGAACCTGAAATTTGGGCTTCGAGATCTCCAGGTTTGGGTCATGGCTGGACTGATGGTAACTCCGGCCTTACTCTATGCTGTGCTGGGGGCTGATGAACAATCCTCGCCGCAAATCCTGCATTGGACAGTCTTGTCGCGCTGGCAGGATGTTTTGAGCCTGTCTTTCTATATGCGCTGGATGATCCGCGTCAGCAGCCTTATGGGGCCGGGCGTTGTCCTGGCCAGCTTTATCGGCGCGCTGCTGATTCCGCCCAAAAGCCGGGCATTGTTGTGGGGCTTTTGGATTGGATATGGCCTGTATGGCTTGACATTCCCCTACCATATCGCCACCCATGATTATTATCATCTGCCCCTTTTGGCCGTGGTATCGCTATCCCTCGCTGTACTGGCAGGCTTCATTGCAGAAAAAGTGTGGGAGCAGGGCAGACTCACCCGTGTATTGTTCATCGTGGTGGCTCTGATCGCCGCGATCTACAACGGTTGGATTGGACGCTCGATATTGGTTGGACAGGATTTCAGCCAGCATCCGGCGTATTGGCAGGAAATAGGGGATTCTTTTCCGGCGGATGCCAAAGCGGTTGGGGTGACGCAAGATTATGGCTTTCGCCTGATGTATTACGGCTGGCGCACGATTAAGCTCTGGCCGTCAGGCGCCGGCAGCGAGAATTTCGAGGAGCAGGTTGGTGAGGCGGATTATTTCGTCGTCACTGCCTTGAACCAGCTCGATTCCGATTTGAAAGAGTATCTCGCCGCCCAGTACCCCATCTATGCGGAGGGGATAGGGTATATCATTTATCATCTGCGTCCCTGACCCGGACTAGATCAAGAAAAGATCGAAAGCCCGTCCCCGGGCGACCCGAGGACGGGTCTTTGATCCTCTTTTCGTGAAGTATTGATTATCGTTATGGAGGCAGAGTGGACCTGAACTCAGAGCGTTTTTTCGATCGAAAATGGTTATTGTGGGTAGTCGTTGGTCTGGCTTTCGTCCTGGGCCTGGGGATTCGCGCTTACGACATCACAGATCCACCTTTCGACTTCCACGCCACTCGACAACTCCGTGCGGCTGTGATCGCTCGAGGCATGTATTACCAGGGTCTGGAGGACGCCCCCGAATGGCAGCGTCAACAAGCCGATATGGCCTGGCATGAAGAAGCGATCATCGAACCGCCGGTGATGGAACGCCTGGCGGCCTGGGGTTATCAGTTGGCTGGCAGTGAACAATTATGGATACCGCGTTCATTATCGGCGATATTCTGGTGTCTTGCGGGATTGGCGGTATGGCTCCTGGGGCGAGAGTTAAGCGCCGCTGATGGCGGAGTACCGGCGATATTCTACTTTCTCTTTCTGCCTTATAGCATCTACGCCACGCGGACTTTTCAGCCAGACCCTTTGATGGTGTGCCTGATCGCCTGGTCGTTATGGGCTGTCTCTCGCTGGCATCGGGAGCGGACGACGCGGATGGCGATTGTTGCCGGAGTTTTGGGCGGCCTGGCGATCTTCGTCAAGACCGTGGCGATCTTTTTCGTGGGGGGAGCTTTCATTGGCCTCATCCTCTTGGGCGCAGGTTTGGCCAAAGCCATCCGGGATAAGCAGGTCTGGCTGATGGGACTCTTGACCATATTGCCCACCAGCCTGTTCTACGTTTACGGATTGTGGATTGCAGGTTTTCTTCAGCGACAACTCAGCTACCGCTTTTTCCCGAGTTTATGGTGTGACCCTGCTTTTTATATCCGCTGGCAGGAAATGGCTACGAACATCTGCGGTTATGGGACGTTGTTGGCCGCCCTCGCTGCCCTGTTTCTGGTTCGGGATAGAGGCAAACGAGGGTTTCTCGCTGGCCTGTGGATCGGATATGGTCTGTACAGTATGACCTTTGCATATCATACCCTGACGCATGATTACTACCAACTCCCGTTGATCCTTGTCATTAGTGTATCGCTCATTGCAGTGGCTGCTGAACTTTTGAAAGCCATTGCCGCGATCGAGAAAGGTCTCTGGGTGCGTCTTTTTATTGTCTTATTGCTCTTTGCCGGGGCTGCTTTCAAGATATGGGATGTGCGCGTAAACCTCATCCGGGATGACTACCGCGGCGAGGCGGCTTTTTGGGAAAAAGTCGGCGGCCTGATCGAACCTGGGGCGCGGGTGCTGGCGATGAGCCAGACGTATGGAAATGCGCTGAGTTATTACGGCTGGACGCCGAATGATTCCTGGGCCAGCGAAGGCGATATCAATTTGCGAGTATTAGCAGGCGCGTCTGCAGAAGATATCGAACAAAGCAGCTATGCCGCCATAGAACATTACGATTATTTCGTGATCACGAAAGTTGGAGAGTTCGACGATACGCCTGAACTCAAAGAACTACTGTATAATAACTATACTGTGTTTGCGGAGGGGGAGGATTATATTATTTTCGACCTTAGACCGTGAGGTTATTTGCCCTACGCGATGAAACCACTCGTTTCGATTGTCACTCCCTCTTATAACCAGTCCCAATATCTGGAAGACACCATTCGCTCGGTTTTGGCCCAGGATTACCCCAATATCGAATATGTCATCGTAGATGGAGGTTCCACCGACGGCAGTGTAGAGATCATCCAGAAATACGCCCATCGTCTCTCCTGGTGGGTCTCGGAGCCGGATAAAGGCCAGGCGGACGCCATCAACAAAGGGCTGAGACGGGCTCGCGGTGAGATCGTAGCCTGGTTGAACTCTGACGATGTCTATTTCCCAGACGCCATCTCTCAAGCTATGGATGCTTTTCAAGCCCACCCCGAGGTGGGGATGGTGTTTGGCAACGCCATCTCGATGGATTCCCAGGGCTACCCCCTCCATAACCAGGCTTTCGGAGATTGGGGCCTGGATGAGTTGATGTGTTACAACATCATCTGCCAGCCGGCTGTTTTCATGCGCAAGGAAGCCCTCCAGCAGGCTGGATTTTTGGATCAGTCTTACCACTATTTGCTGGATCACCACCTCTGGTTGCGCATCTTTGACATGGCTGGCGCGAAGCATGTCCCCTCGATCTGGGCTGGCGCCAGGCATCACCTCGAAGCCAAGAACGTGGCCAAGGCCGCCGAGTTTAGCGCGGAAGTGTTCAGGATTCTCGATTGGATCCAAGAACAGCCATCCCTCGAGGCGCGCACGAAGAAACTCAAACGCCGCATCCTGGGCGGCGCCTACAATATCAGCGGTCGGTATTTGCTCGAAGGGGGCTTGCCAGGCCCGGCCGTCAAAGATTACTGGCGGGCGACTTTCAAAGACCCTACCCTCCTCAAATTCTATTGGCACCGGATGATCTATGCCTACCTCAGTCTGATGGGTTGGAGCGGCACAGCCGAATGGTATTACTCGCTGATGACCCATTTCCGGCCCGACGTGGGTGAGGATCCCCGCCTGAAGACCTGGCCAGGCATAAAGCTAGATGGCAGGAGCACCCCCATCCTGATTACCGGTGTGCATCGTTCTGGCACTACCTGGGTTGGCAGAATGATCGCCGCCAGCAGCGATGTCATCTATTTGAGCGAACCACTCAATATCTGGCACCGGCCCGGGGTGATGCGCACCCCCGTCGAGTACTGGTATCAATATATCTGTGAGGAAAACGAAAAGGCCTTCCTTCACGCCCTGCAGGACACTTTGGAGTATCGTTATCACTTCGGCACAGAACTGTTTTCCATCCGCTCGGTCAAGGATGCCGGGCGTATGGTGCGCGACATGGGGCGCTTCCTCAAGGGCAACCTCTCCCATGCCCGCCCCTTGCTCAAAGACCCCTTCGCCGTGTTTTCTAGCCCCTGGTTTTCCAAACGCCTGGGGTGCAAGATCGTCATTGTGGTTCGTCACCCCGTCGCCTTCGTCAGCAGCCTCAAACGCCTGGGCTGGACCTTCGACTTCAAAAATATATTAGATCAGACCTTGTTGATGCGCGACCACTTATCTGCGTATGAACAGGAAATGGAAAGGATGTTGGATTTCCCGGAGGATATTATTGGACAGGGAAGCCTGCTGTGGCGCATGGTTTATGATGTCGTGGATCGCTATCAGGTCACTCATCCGGAGTTTGTGGTGGTGAGGCATGAAGATATTTCTCTTCGCCCCCTGGCGGGATACCAGCAAATGTACCAGACTTTGGGGTTATCTTTTACCCCGTGGGTGCGCCGTTCGATCATGAGATCATCAGAAGGAAGTAACCCCTCCGAGCAGCCGCGCCAAAAAGAATTTTCGACCCAATTGGATAGCCGGGCTAACCTGTTGAATTGGCAGCACCGCCTCACCAGGGACGAAGTTGCCCGGGTGAAGGAGCTGACTTCTGACATCGCCGGAAAATTCTACACCGATGAAGAGTGGCAGCAGTGGACAGGCAGCTCCTAGTATCGGTTGTCACCCCCTCTTTCAATCAGGCCAAATATCTCGAAGCGACCATTCGCTCGGTATTGGAGCAGGGTTACCCGCACATCGAATATATCATCATTGATGGCGGCTCGACTGATGGCAGCGTCGAGATCATCCGCAAGTATGGTAAGCGATTGGCCTGGTGGGTCTCGGAACCCGACCAGGGTCAGACTGCGGCCATTAATAGAGGTTTTGCCCATGCCAGCGGAGAGATCTTCGCCTGGCTGAATTCAGACGATACGTACAATCCCAACGCTGTAGCCGAGGCCGTCGCTTTCTTGAGTGCGCACCCCGAGGTTGGCCTGGTATATAGCGACGCCGACTTCATCGACTCCAACGGAGGGGTTGTGGGAAAATTCAACGCTCGACAGACCAGTTATCGGCGTTTGCGCCGCGGCGGGGTATACATCCCTCAGCAGGCCGCTTTCTGGCGGGCGGATTTGTGGCGTCAAGTCGGCCCGTTGGATCCAAGCTATTATTTCGCGATGGATTACGATTTGTGGGTGCGGCTGGCAAGGGTATCGGATATTCGATATTATCCCGGCCACACCTGGGCTAACTTCCGCTTGCACGACGACGCCAAGACCATCGCCGCCGATGAACGCTGCTGGCCAGAGATGCTGCGCATCCACCGCCGCGATGGCGGAAGCTGGTTCTCGTGGATCTACCTGCGTTACTTTGCCCGCCGCGCCCTCTCCCCGCTGATCAAATGGCGGTTGCGCCGTAAATTTCGCACTCGGGGAACATATCGTCCAACGCCCCAGGCGCTATGATATGGTGGGCACAGCAGCCCGGATGGCATGAAAGCCATGCGGATCGGTATTACAAACACTTCGATGAGCTATTGCCAGAAAATAACCACTTGGTAGTTGTCGTGATCTTCAAAATGCAGTTGGACAAAGCGCTTCGCGCAGATGATTTTCCCCGCATAGGCTCTGACAATTTCATTCGTTCGCATGAGCGCAAAATCACACTCTGCCCGTTGTGCGCTGACACTCACCACTCGCAGCGTAGACTCGGGGCCGCAGCCAATCACCTGCCTGCTGCGTGCGGCTTAGTCCAACTGGATTGATGTGGCGGCGCATAGGCTCCAGCTTCGGCGTTGGTTCTGACCGATACATCAATCCTTAATCGTTAGGTTGAGGTTGTCAACCGAGTTTTTAGTTAGGTTGCTTGGTATCGCAACCTTAAAAGGCTCAATTAGCAGAGAGAGACATCTCTCAAGGGGTATAATCCTATACATGAATATCACAGATTTATTCACTGACCAGAAAACGATAGCCAAAATACAAGTACGCCTGCCTGAGTTGTTTCACATTGCAGAAGTAGAGAGTTCGCGGGCTGGCAAGATTGGCATGGAAGTAGGATCTGCAAGAGAAAGAATCCTGATCGCGTTGCTGATCTACAAGTTTGGCGAAGCGAATGTTGAAACCGAAATACCGATAACGGAGCCAGAAGTGGATGTCAAAGTGTTTGGTCTGCCTATCTCAATCAAAACCATCACAGGGAGAAAGCTAAATGGAGTAAAACTCATCTGGACAGTTGACGCGGAACAAGCCCTCAAATTCAGCCAAGAGTATAACCCTCGCTGTGATATTCTTCTGGCCCAAATGAACTGAAATGACTGGGGGCGGTTTTTCTTCTTCCCAAAATCTGCCCAAATTGAAACATTGCATCGAATCGGCAGGCAAAACTATATCAAGTTACCAAAAGCAGGTACAAACCCGCGAGGTGTTGAAATTTCGGCAGAAGCGCTCGGACTTCTTGCGGGTCACTCTCAAAGCTTGAACATTCCGGTAAAATGGTATCGAAAGCAAGTTGACTATGATCCCTATGAACGATGGTTAGAACTTTGGAAAAAGGACTGAGTAATGAAAAAAGGTTCAAAAACCAGTAGCTTCGGTACGACATCGCGGATAAGCCACGACTCTTCGCAGTATTACAATTCGAAGCTTTATTCAGAACTGCCAGGAAATAACGGTTCACTTCCAATCCCCGACAATCTGTTTCCGCCTGAATACGAGAACACCACCATTCTTGGTAGCTCGGAGAACATGAAAGAAATCCCAGATAACTCGTTGCATTTGATGATCACTTCACCCCCTTACAACGTAACGAAAGAATACGATGAAGACCTTTCGCTCAAAGAATATTTACAACTACTAAGAAATGTATTCTCTGAGACTTATCGTGTTCTGGTTTATGGTGGTAGAGCTTGCATCAATGTGGCAAACTTAGGGCGTAAGCCCTACATACCACTATCAGACTATATTTCCCAGATCATGATAGAAATTGGCTATCTCATGCGTGGGGAAATTATCTGGTACAAAGGCGCAGGAGCAGGCATCTCAATGGCCTGGGGTAGCTGGCAATCTGCCGCCAATCCTGTATTGCGTGACACTCATGAATACATCATGGTTTTTTCAAAAGGATCATTTTCCCGTAAAAAGCCAGAAGACAAAGAGAATACGATAACCAGAGATCAATTTATGGAATGGACGAAATCTGTCTGGACGATGAATCCAGAGTCGGCTAAAAAGGTTGGACATCCTGCCCCATTTCCCGTTGAATTACCTTATCGGTTAATTCAGCTTTACACTTACAAAGGAGATATTATTCTTGACCCGTTTATGGGTAGCGGCACTACAGCGATTGCGGCCTTGAAATCTGAACGTAAATACGTCGGTTATGATATTGACCCTGAATACGTTAAATTGACCGAAGATAGAGTTGCACCCTATAAACTTCAAATGAGCTTGGGCTTATAAGAAGCGCAGCCTAACAACCGCTTCCACCTGACCGCCTTCGGCGCGGGTATGCGTGCGCCATGAGGCAGCATAGGCTTTGGTTTACCGTGAGTCTTGCTCGCCCCGCTCGGCGGCTTATCCAGGTCGTTGGGTGGCTTGAAGGTTCGCAGCTTTGTGGTAGAAGTGACAGAAATGAAAACAAAATTGAACTCATTATCTGATTTACAGTACGGAATTTTAAGAGCCTTTGTTAGCCTTATCCTATCAGAAATCCAGTGCTCATTTTCAATTTTGGCGAAACTCCAGATTTAAAGTAACAACTCAGGCATCCCTCGCCCTGGATTGAAATCCTGGGCTGGAAAGCAAAGTCCGTTCAAACGGACTGGTAAATCAGCGTATTTCCAGTCGGATTTCATCCGACTTCGTTTCTCAGCCTGGGAATTCATTCTCAGTCGGTTGGCTGAGTAGTAACGATTTAAAAATACATCCCGAATTCCAATTGGCTGACATGAACACCAATCACGAACGCCAGAAATGGGATCACTACTATGCTTCTCTTCCTTCCACGGATGAGGATGAGAATATCATCCGATTCCGGGAAGAGTTTACTAGCGTTGTTGCTGATCTGCTGCCCGAGGGCGGGTGGATTCTCGAAGCTGGCTGCGGAGGAGGGGAGCAGAGTCTGGCGTTGGCGAAGACGGGGAAATATCAACTGACGCTGCTGGATTTTTCAGCAGAGGCCCTCGAAAAGGCGCGTCTGGCCTTCGACCGTGAGGGGTTGCAGGCCGAATTCCTGCTCGAAGATGCATTCCGGCCCGGAAATGCGCGATTCGACCTGGTTTTCAACGCTGGGGTCCTGGAGCATTATTCCACCGACCAACAGGGTTCTCTGCTGCGCGGGATGGCTAGCCGCAGTGAGAAATATGTCCTGGCGCTGGCGCCCAATTTTCGAAACTACTGGTACTGGCTGTGGCGCGCCCACAAGACCAGCCAAAACCAGTGGCCTTTTGGCCGCGAAGTCCCCGCCCTCGATTTGAGCGGAGCCTTCGAGGCCGCCGGCATGCGTTACCTGGGGAGCGCCTTCTTGGGCCAGAGTTGGACGGAAAGCTTCATCAGCGGCGTAGACGGCATGGCCGATGACTTGAAAGGGCTGCTGCTCCAGATTCACCGTGGGGGAATTTTGCCCGCCGCGCAGACCAGCTATCTCGTCGCGGCGCTGGGGGGCGTGGATGAGGTTTCTGCTCCGCCTGGCTGGGGCGATCTCCCGGAGGCTGACCGAGCTCCTGCAATCGAAGCCTTGACCGCGGCGCTGACCGACGCCCTGGCTTTGCAGGTGGAGGCGCGCCGTGAAGCGCGAGTTGCGCGGGACGAATATCTGGCCCGGCTGGCGGATATGTCAACGCAACTGATGGAACAAAAGCGGGGTCATACTATCGGGCTGATGGAACGCGTTCAGGAGATCGAGCGGCAGACTGCCGACGAACTGGTCGGAAAGATTCAGGAGATCGAACGCCGCTTCGACGAGCGCGTCCGCCAGATCGAGCAGCAGAGCGCAGACGACCTGACCTGCAAAGTTCAGGAGATCGAGCGCCGCTTCGATGAGCGCGTCCACCAGATCGAGCAGGCACGCGCCAGCGACCTGGCCGAGCAGATAGGGGCCATCGAGCGAGACGGCGCTGAACAACTCGTCGGGCGGCTTCGAGAGATCGAACGACGCAACGCCGAAGCACTCATCGAGAAGCTCAAGGAGATCGAGTATCAACAGGTCTTCGACTACACCGGCCTGGTTCGGCAGATCGAACACGACCATACCGGCGTTCTGATCGGCAAAATTCGTGAGATCGAACATCTCCGGGCGCAGATCGAAGCCCTTCATCAGCCTCCCACGCCCATCCTGAGTCAGCAGGTCAAGTCTTTCCTGATACGTATCTTCACAAAGCTGGGTCTGCTTTCCTATGCAATCGAATTGAAAAAAAACCTGAAAAAAGCCCGTCATCTCTTCCGCAAAAAAATCCCTTCAGAAGCGTCGTATCAGCCGCCGATTTCCCTGGGACATCCCGCCATCCCACCAGAGAGAAGGGTGGTCATCCTGACTTATACGTTTTTCGATTTCGATGGGGGAAATATGTATTGTGGGGGGGCGGAGCGCTATGTTCTCGAGCTGGCGCGCTTGATACGGGAGTTGGGTTTTTTCCCGGAGTTGTATCAGTGCGGGAACGGCTATTGGGTGCGCTATTACCGCGATTTGCGGGTCACGGGGCTCGATGTGGGCGGGGAAGCAGAACGTCTGGCGGCGGAATATCGGAAGTTGCCGCATCAGCAGGCGTTGACGATCTTTTCGCCATTTTCTCTGGCTATCTCTGCCGGGGAGGGGCGCTCGGTGGGAATCAGTCACGGCGTCTTCTGGGATTATCCTGATTTCCAGGCTAATCGGCCAGCTATGCAGGCGGTGTGGGATTCTTGCCGCAATCTGGAGATCATCGTTTCCGTAGACACCAACACGATCAACTGGGTGCGGGCCAGCGCGGCGGGGTTGGCAGAGAAGTTCGTGTATATCCCTAATTTTGTGGATGTGGATGTGTTCGAACCCGCTCCCCTGACCCCTCACCCCGCCAGGGAGGAGGATGCCAGGAGTGTGGGCGATAGAATCACCATTCTTTATCCCCGGCGGTTGTACCGGCCGCGCGGTTTCTGGCTGGTTGCCGAAGTGCTGCCGAAGATATTGGAGCGTTACCCGCAGGTGGAGTTTTTCTTTGTCGGCAGGGCGGATAAACCTGAGGCGGATTATGTTTGCGAGTTGACCGTGTGTTATCCGGGGCGAGTGCGCTGGGAGATCTTGCCCCCAGAGGAGATGCCTCAGGCGTACCGGCAGGCTCATATCACGGTAGCGCCCACGCTGCACAGCGAGGGGACTTCGCTATCGTGTTTGGAGGCCATGGCCTCGGGAAACGCGGTGATTGCCACCAACGTGGGCGGGCTGCCCAACCTGATCCTGCCATATCACAACGGATTGTTGATTGATGCCTCGGCGGACGCGCTCGAAAATGCCCTGGTAGAGCTGATCGAGAACCCAGCCCTGCGCCAGCAGATCGCGCAGCGCGGCCGCGAGGCGGCTGCTGCTTTCTCGATCGAACGCTGGCGCGCGCAGTGGCGAGAAATCCTGGCGCAGCGTCTGGTTGCTGGTGAAAGGGTAGATAGTGAATCCACGAAAGTGGCCTTCTTCCCGATCGCTCCCGGGATTCCTTGGGAAGGTATCAAGCAGCGCCCCCACCATTTAGCCATGCAGCTTGCCAGGGCGGGGATCGAGACATTTTGGGGCAACCCCACCCGGAGGCAGGCCAGCCCGCATCCGCTGCTGCATATCCTCGGCCCGCGCGAGGAGACCCATTTCAGCCGCCCGCTGATTTTCGTGTATTACCCCTTCACTTATAGAGCGATACATCAATATGATGATCCATTTGTTGTGTATGATGTTCTGGATGATCCCAGCATTCACGAAACCTCGGATCAGGCTTTGCCGGTAGGGCGCCGGGCAATTGATTATCATCGAAAATTGTTGGCCGAGGCCGATTTAGTGATCGCTTCATCGTCAGTGTTGGTCCGGCGTCTCGAGCCTCAGCGCCCGGATGTGCTCTTGATTCCGAATGGGGTTGATTTGGCGCACTTCCGCCCCGATGACCTTCGCGCACACGATAAGCAGGCTGACACAACAGGGAAGCCCCGCATCGGTTTTCATGGCGCGATTGCGGAATGGTTCGATGTGGATTTGGCCTGCGAAATCGCCAGATTGCGGCCTGACTATCAGTTCGAGTTTATCGGGCCTGCTTCGGTTGATACCCAGCAACTGAGACGCCTCCCGAATGTGATCGTCCGAGATGCGGTGGCCTATGAAGAAATCCCCCGCCATATTGCCCGGTTCGACGTGGGCATCCTGCCTTTCCACCTCGATGCGTTGACCCAGGCAGTCCGACCGCTCAAGGTCTTAGAATATCTGGCGATGGGCAAACCCGTTGTGGCTGCGCCTCTGGAAGAGATCGAAGGCTGGCCTGGCGTTCTAACCGCCAGGGATCCCCAGGATTTTGCTGCACAGATTGACCATGCTCTGGCGATTCGAGACGCCATTTCGAGCGACGAACAAGTTCAGGATTTTGTCGTCTCCGCCTCCTGGCAAAAGACGACTCAACCGCTCATCGCTCTTCTCGATGAGGCTTTTCGAGTATCTTCTCAATAACTTGGGGGAAGATGGGGGGTGTGCGGGCGGCGAAGCCGCCCGCACACCCCCCGCTCCCCCTATTATTGAGTTGATACCTTTTCGATGAATCTTGACGGGTGGAAGAACAATATTGGTTTTTGGTTGGGTACCGCAGGGGTCATTTTTAGTTTAATGCTCAGCATCTGGTTTTCGGCTGCCACATTCCTCGATCCCTTGCCTCCTTATGTCTTCTATGACCATGATCTGCGCATCGCAATCCTCTATCTGGTCATTTTCTCGATTGTGGGATTCTTGTCCCTGATCCAGAAACCTTGCTGGCTGGGGACATTAACCATCGTCTCGAGTGGGGGAATGATTCTGGTCGCTGCAAAGACGCCTTCTCTGGCCGTCAGCCTTCTCTTGCTTTTGTGGTTTCTCTGGTCGAGCTGGTGTATTGGGGAGGCGGCCCTTCGATGGCTGGTCAACCCCGAGGATTTATCTGCCGGCGAAGGGGCGGCGTTGGCGATCGTTTTGGGGTGGGGCGTGCTGGTTGTGTTGACTCTATTCCTGGGGGTGATCGGTCTTTATCAGCGCTGGCTATTTTACGCGCTTTTCTCGTTGATCACGATCTGGGGCTTATGGAAACACAAAATGAAATTCAGGCAGCGGCGCTCCAACCGTCATCCAGGTTCCTGGCCTGGCGCGCTCGTATCGAGCCTGTTGGCGGTCGTCGCCGCAGGGAGTTTTTTCTGGGCGCTGGCTCCTGCCGTTCGCTATGATTCCCTCAGCTATCATTTGGCGGTCCCTCTCCGCTATCTCGAGGCCGGGCGGATGCTCGAACTGCCCGAGTCCTTCCAGATGTATTTTGCCCATTATGGCGAGATGCTCTACCTGATTGCCTTCGCACTGGGCGATCAGCCTTTGCCGGGGTTGATTAATTTCTCCGCCGGGATTCTGCTCACCATTCAGACATATTTCCTCGGCAAACGCCTGGCAAATCGAACACTGGGATGGATTGCAGCAGTGATTTTGTATTCGCTGCCAATCATCGGCATCGAGTCGGCGACAACGTATGTAGACATATTCATCGCTCTGTTCGTTACTTCAGCGCTCCATGCTGCGTTGTTGTGGTCGCAGGGAAAGGGGGGTCGGTGGCTGTTTTTGACAGGGATTTTCTCCGGCCTTGCGCTGGGGACGAAGTTGAACGCCTTCCTTTTGTTGCTTCCCTTCTGGCTTTGGACATTCACCGCAGAGACGCGAAGTTCGAGGAGCAAGACAGTAATAAATATTCCGCGCTCTCTGCATCTCCGCGGTGAAGCGCTATTGTCGCTAGGTTTGCCCGCGCTGTTGTTGTGGGCGCCCTGGCTGGCCCGCGACTGGTTCTGGACTGGTAATCCGATCTTTCCGAATCTGAATGCCATCTTTCGAAGCCCCGAGTGGTTCGACAGGCATTTTTTCGTTTTCCAACCCACCCTGAACACTCTCCAGGGGATCCTCTTTTTCCCCTGGTTGGGGGTCGCGGACTCTCACCGATATTATCACGAAGCTCCCGGGGCGGTTCTGGGCGCGTTGCCGATGCTCAGCCTGCCCTGGTTCTATGGCTGGCGAATACGGCGCTCCCAAACGCTGTCGCTTTTTTTCGCTTTTTGTGCGGCGATGGCCTTGCTCTTCGGCTTTGGCGCAAATGCCCGATACCTGATGCCGCTTTTTCCATTGCTCAGCGTCCTGGCAGCTTCGAATGTCGAATCCTTTGGCGAGATTCTATTCCGGAAGCAAAAGCACTGGGGCGCGCCCCTCGTTTTCCTGGCGTTGCTGTACGTATTTTCGACGCGCCTGGCGTTTACGGCGCGCTGGTGGGAGATCCCCGAAAGGTACCCGATTCGAATCTGGCTGGGACAAGAATCCCAGGAACATTTTGTGGAGCGTGTCTTGCCAGTCTATGGGGCGTTCGAGTTTTTAAATCAACAAGGGCGCTTCAAGGTGTTCTCTGTGGGGAATGAACTTCGGCTTTACACAGCTTCGGAGATATATGGCATCCTCTTCTCCAAAGAAGCCCATCATGCCCTTCACGATGCCACCACCCCAGATGAATTGGCCCAAAACCTTGCCAGGGAGGGCTATGATTACCTATTGATCTATCCGCCAGAACAGGAACACCGCCCAGAGATTTACACCTCCCCGAGTTTGCACGAAGCCTTTTTTGAGCGCTATACGCGCTTAGAATATAGCCAGAAAAATGTTTATCTCTACCATTTTGTGCCATAAGGGGGAAGGATTCTCTTTCTCCTACGCAAGCGGTCCCTATTTAGATATATTTCACTTACCAGTGTTCAATCGAGCAAGCTGTCCGCGTACTCTTTGGATGAATTCCCCAGGCCGTAATATGTTAATATCTGGATTTCCTGGCTGGTAGTGACGGATGTTGAGTGTCACTAGCCAGGGATACCCTTCTCGTAAAGCGGCTGCTATGATGGGTAAATCTTTTGGATCAGCCTGTCCCTGCAATGGGAGTAAATCTTCCGGTTTTGGATCTGGGACGATCTTTATACACCTGCTGACAAGGTGATTGAACGCTGAGAGGACCTGAGGCAATTTTTCACCCAGGTTGCGCTTCGCTTCTGTGATCACTTGCTCTGAAGTCAGGGCTTCAATGAATGCTATTTCAGCTAGCCGAAAAATAAGCAAACTCGCCCCGTGTTCGATTGGTGAGGCTGTTCCAGCAAATAACACATCTGCATCGACGAAAACCTGAGGTTTAGGTTGTCTGATCGGCGGCATACTTCTCCTGGTAAAATCGTTGGCGTTGTTCACGCAACCCTTTTAGCAATTCTTCCAGGCTCACCCCAGCCTCCAGGCGCGCTCGCTCGATCTCTTGAGCCAATTCAGGCGCCATGGGAACCATGGGCGTCAACACGAAAATCCCATCCATATCGACCAGGCGGAAGGCATCCCCTTCCTGTATCGCATATCGCTCGCGTAATTCAGAAGGCAAGGTCAGAACGCCTCGTTTACGAATTTGAAGTGTTGCTTCCATTTTCACATTCCTCTTGCTGTATGAATTTCCGCATTTGCAGATTATCTGCATCATACTTTGGAATCGATGTAACTACTCAGCCAAACGGAGAAATTCCCGAAAAAAGGGTGTGCGTGGGGGTGCGCAGCACCCCCACGCACACCCTTTTTTCGGGCTAATCCGTTCGATGACTGAGCAGTTACGAATCGATTATGTATTTGGAGATATATACCTGTGAAGCAGTTTTCAGTGAACTTTTACGACTCATCCAGCGTAGTTCACCCCTTCGTTGAGGAAATCCAGGCGTTGATGGCTTATCGAGGGTTGGTTGTGCAGTTTGTGGCCCGGTCGATCAAGACCCGCTACAAGCGTTCGATCCTGGGTGTGGCTTGGACCATGCTCAACCCTTTGTTGACTATGATCGCGCTCACGGTGGTATTCTCTCAGCTCTTTCGGATTCAAATCGAAAACTTTCCTGTTTACGTGCTGAGCGGCCAATTAGTGTGGATCTTCTTCTCAACGACGACCAGCAGCGCCATGGGAGAGATGATCTGGAGCAGCGAATTGATCAAACGTATCTACTTGCCCAAATCGGTCTTTGCTGTTGCTGCGGTTGGGACAGGATTGGTCAATTTTCTCTTTTCCTTGCTGCCGTTGTCAGTCATTGCTTTGGTGTTGGGCGTCGAACTACGCTCGGCCTTATTCACCTGGCTGCTGACGATGTTGCTTCTATCATTCTTCTCCTTGGGGTTGGGTCTGCTGCTCTCGACGGCGACTGTCTATTTTGCGGATATGTTGCCGGTGTACAACGTGCTTTTGACGATCTGGCTTTATCTGACGCCGGTGATTTACCCTATGGAGATCGTCCCCACACAGTGGCATTGGTTGTTCCGCATCAACCCGGTTTACTATTATGTAGAAGCTTTCCGTGAGCCTTTGTTGGCTGGCAGTATCCCGGGCTGGGGAACCTGGCTCCCGGCAACCGGATTTGCGTTGGTGACTTTTCTGATCGGGTGGTTTGTTTTTACATCCAGATCAAGCGAATACGCCTATCGGATATAGATCAACTACCCCCCTCTCTGTCCCCCCATTTTCGCATGCGTGTGCAGCAAGCACCCCCGTATATGCCGCCCCGCCCCCTCATTGATGAATTTTTTCAGTGAACTCAGGCAATCGATGGCGAAAATGGGGAGATGAAAGGTGGGGGTGTTCATGATGCAAACCAAACCCGACTCGTTTATCAACAGTGAAGATTCCGTGATTCGCGTGGAGGGCGTTTCTGTGCGGTACCGCGTTCTCCGCGAGCAACTCTCGGGGATCAAGGAGTATGCGATCCGTTGGCTGCAACGACGCCTGCAATATCGTGACTTCTGGGCTTTGAACGATATCAGCATCGAGGTTCGCCGGGGGGAGTTTTTCGGGATCGTCGGTCGCAATGGCGCGGGGAAGAGCACTCTCCTCAAGGTGATGGCCCGGGTGATCAGGCCAACCCTGGGGAGGGTAGTCATGCTTGGTAGAACTGCGCCCCTCCTCGAGCTGGGCGCGGGATTCCATCCCGAATTGACCGGTCGTGAAAATATCTTCCTCAATGGCGCTTTGTTGGGATTATCTCACACGGAAATCGTTCAGCGTTTCGAGGAGATCGTTGCTTTTTCCGAAATCGTCGAGTTCATCGAAGCGCCGCTGCGGACGTATTCCACCGGTATGGTGGCGCGCCTGGGGTTTGCAGTGGCGACCAGCGTGAGGCCAGATATCATGCTGGTGGATGAGGTCCTCTCCGTCGGCGATGCGCAGTTTCAGGAGAAGTGCCTGGTTCGGATGCGCGCCTTTCAGGAACAGGGCGCGACGATTGTGTTGGTCACGCACAGCATGGAGAGGGTGGTCGCATTGTGTGAACGGGCGATCTGGTTGGATGGGGGAAAGGTTGCAGCCCAGGGGGAAGCCTCGGCAGTTGTCAATCAATACTCACGAACGCTATAGAAAGCTCTATTGAAAGCAAAACATGAGCAGCATCGGAAAACCACGCGTTTTGTTTTGCCGATCGAATCCCGTCGCGCCGGACCCGCGCCTCGAAAAGTCGGCTGCCGCTTTAGCTGAAGCCGGATATGACGTTGCCATATTGTGTTGGGATCGCACCGGCCAGTTTCCTGCCCGCGATCAAGTGGGCGGCGTATCATGCTACCGCCTTCCGATCAAGGCCTGGTTTGGAACTGGCCTGGGCAATTTTCGTCCACTCTTGAGATGGCAGTGGGGCTTGTTGCGTTGGCTGATCCGGCGCCGCCATGAATATGATCTGATCCACGCTTGCGACTTCGATACGGTGCTGCCGGCCATGCTCTCTAAGATGCTCTTTCGCAAGAAAGTTGTCTATGATATTTACGATTTCTATGCCGATCACTTGAGAGCCACACCAGGGTGGATCAAACGCGTCATCCGGGCTGTTGACCTGCGCGTGATTCGATCTGTGGAGGGGTTGATCATCACCGACGATTCTCGCTGGGAGCAGATGGGCCTTGCTCCCCTGTCGAATAGCGCGGCGATCTACAACTCGCCTCAGGATGTACGGCATATTTTGGGAGACGAGAACCAGCCTCCTCCCTCGCGAGGATTGCGCCTGGTCTATGTGGGTTTGCTGCAGGTCGAACGGGGCCTGTTGGATGTGTTATCTCTCTTGCGGGAGCATCCAGACTGGCATTTAGATCTGGCCGGTTTCGGCGGAGATGAGGAGCAAATCCTGAGAATCGCTGAGGAGTTACCCAATGTCGTTTGGCATGGGAGGATTCCCTATCAGCAGGCTTTGGCGCTGACCAACGCCGCTGATGCAGTGCTGGCACTTTACGAACCGGCTTTGCCGAATCATCGTTATGCCAGCCCCAATAAAATGTTCGAGGCCATGATGTTAGGCAAACCCGTGATCGTGGCTGCGAACACCAATATTGACCGCATCGTCTCCCAGGAAAACTGCGGCCTCGTCGTCACCTATGGCGACCTGGCAGAATTAGGTCAGTCATTGGAGAGATTACAAAAAAATGTATCTTTCCGCTCTGAGATGGGGGCTAATGGACGTAGAGCCTACGAGAGCCGCTACAACTGGTCGAACATGCAGGAACGCCTGCTCCACCTTTATGCCCTGCTAGAGTCATAATGGCGTAAACCTAACCTCCAACCTCCAATACATGCCCAAAATCCTCCTCACCGCCAACACCGACTGGTTCCTGTATCACTTTCGTTACGCCCTGATCCACGATCTCATAGATCAGGGCTTCGATGTGACGTTGGTTTCCCCAGCCGGAAAATACGTACAGCG
>Ga0194113_10000242_pt1 | contig 67708 bp, 71 predicted proteins | sample TA2MahC200mmetaG_FD_146193 | JGI IMG/M metagenome (GOLD analysis project Ga0194113, IMG submission 146193) | Freshwater microbial communities from Lake Tanganyika, Tanzania - TA2015017 Mahale Deep Cast 200m | ecosystem: Environmental > Aquatic > Freshwater > Lake | place: Tanzania: Lake...
GATATCCAATTGCTAAGCCACAAAGTAGTCGGTAATTCTTTGATATATTAAATTCTTGTCGAATTACGTCATCCCAAATATTTACTGCGCCCTGTGCACAGGTGCCCAAACCGTGAGCATGAGCAGATAGAATTAAATTTTGCATCATTAAACCTGCATCCGATGCGGCATAAATATGAAGACTTTTGTGAATATAAATAAATAACTCGACAGGAGCACCAAAAAAAGCGTAATTCTTGCCCCATTGTTTATCCCTTGCCTCTCGATCCCCACGCTTTATGCCAAATAATCCGTATAGTTCTTTACCCACTCTTTGTGCCCGAGGCCTAAGCTCGGCTACGTACGGTTTTACGATTGTTCGATTACTAGTTGGTAATCCATATCGAGAGTAGATAAGCCTTAATTTATTTCTAATTCCCTTACGCATAATTCTCGACAAAACCGACCAACGCTTCAAGAACTCCTCACTGATCCGGTCTTTCACTTCACCCGTGGCGATTGCAACCTTAAAAGGCCGTGTGTTTGACCAACTAGGTGCGGTTAGTGAATCGGTGAGAATTTGCTCTAAAATCTCCTGTGGCACAGGTGTTGGAAGGAAATCTCTGGTACTTCGTCTTGATGACATAAATTTTGACACCCAGTCTGCGTCATGACTTTTTGAGACCATGCAAGTAGTTTAACTGAGATTACCAGCTCGATAAATACTTACTAGCAAGATCACAATTGTCGATTCAGATACGAGATAACTTCTTCACGTTTTTCAATCAGATGTTTGTACTGCAACATTTCAGGGGTAAGAGTAGCTAGAGTTTTAGCAAATTGGTGAGCTGCAACTGAATCAGATTTGATCCATTTAAATGGTTCGCTACGACTACGGATCGTAAAAAGAATGTATTTTCCATCATCTGACGCAGAAAGAGTTTGACGTTCTGTGCGCCACCAATAATCCTCGACTGGGGCTAAACTTACTTTATAGAATGGTTCATAAAGTGTTGAGGTCGCGTGCAGCGACCAATTCTTGCGCCAAACTGGTCGTTTTGGTTTTATTTTGTTAAAGGTATCAGTCATGAACGGTTGCAAGGCTTGTTCATACCCAGGAACGGGCGTGTGGATTTGATCAAGACTTTTGCCAATTTTGTCTAATAAATTCCATCTGGAGGGAAATACTACGACAGCAGCCACTAATCTCCACTCTCCATTTGTAAATTTAAGTAGGCAAAGGTCCTCCGCAATCACTCTGGCTATTTGAACAAAGGCATTATCAGCCTCAAGATCTGCTGAAATTTTAGAAATGATCTCAGTTATTTTATGATTTTTTATTTGATAATTTGGATGAAAGCTCTTCAAATTATTTAGTATTTGGGATACAAAATTTTGAATTACAAAATCATGACCAGATTGAATTTGGACAACTTGAGTTCGAGATCTATTTAATAACTTGTTTCGATCTTTTAGTTGTGCAGTTAAACCTGGCCCGCCTTCGATCCAATTTTTCAATTCGAGTCTGCGTAGACCCATACTCAGTCGAAATGGTTTTCCATCGTAAACTGGAGGATATGCAAATTGATTTTTCATGTGCGGTGAGTATGGTGGACAATACTGCGTTCGATCCAGATACCTCTACCTAATATACCCATGTGACATAACACCTCTCATTATTCACACTCCAAGCGGGCATGAGATTATCTCTCCATTTTGTGTTAAACAAGTTTCATTGAATTTGGTAATGTATCTCTATGGACCTATTTTCAGTAGCAATCTTGCTGCTTGCATCTTTGATAATTTTTGTCATTATTCAGTATAACCGCTTGGTGCGATTAAATGTTCAGGTAGATGAAGCATTTGCCCAAATTGAAGTGCAGTTAAAGCGTCGGGCAGATTTAATACCGAATTTAGTGGAAACTGTTAAGGGCTATGCGGCCCATGAGCGGGAGGCTTTAGAAAATGTTGTACAGGCACGAGCGGCATCAACTACCGCGTCAACCCTGCCGGCAATTGCCGCCGCTGATGGGGCATTGACCAATGCTCTGCGAGGTTTGCTTGCAATCGCTGAGGCCTACCCGGATTTAAAGGCGTCTTCAAATTTCCTGCAATTACAAGAGGAATTAGCTTCGACTGAGAATAAGGTTTCTTTTTCCCGCCAGTTTTATAATGAAATAGTTCGCAGATTAAATACCGCAGTCAAGACAATTCCTACCAGTGTCTTTGTCAGTTTGGCCAAGGTTGGGGAACGTGAGTTTTATGAGGTGGAAGACCCATCTGCTCAAAATGCACCAAACGTTAAATTTGAGTGATGGCTAATTTTCGCTCAATACAAACTGCTAATCGAAGGAAAACCTTTTTGCTTCTATTTTTCATGGGGCTATTGGTTTGGTGCATCGCATATATTGCAGTTGTAAGTTTTGGTGGATCAGGGGCTGGAGTGATTCCACTTGCTGTTGGCATATCACTAATTTCAGTCTGGGGCTCTTATTACGCCTCAGATAAATTGGTTTTAAAAATGACAAGAGCAAAAGTAATTGAACAATCAGATCACCCACAGCTGTTTAATTTAGTTAATGAGGTATGCATTGCCTCAGGATTACCGATGCCAAAGGTGGCTATAGTTGAAGACCCAGCTCCAAATGCTTTTGCTACCGGTAGGGATCCAAGCCACGCCTTAGTAGCATTTACTACTGGATTGCTAAATTCAATGGATAGAGATGAATTACAAGGAGTTGTTGCTCATGAGATGGCACATGTAGCTAATCGAGACACTTTGGTTTCGGCGGTTGCTGCAACTACTGCTGGAGTTGTTGCTCTTATTTCAGATATTTTGATGAGAATGCTTTGGTTTGGCGGGGGTAGAAATCGAGACCATGGTGGCAATCAAATGCCAATTTTTCTTGCCATCATTCCACTTATCCTTGCACCGATTGCTGCAACCATGCTTAAGTCAGCAGTTTCTAGAAAACGCGAATCTTTAGCTGATGCAACAGCAGTTTCATTCACCCGAAATCCAGCTGGTCTTCGTTCAGCACTTGAGGTCTTAGCTAGGGACACCACCGTGGTTCAAGCTCGGTCAAGTGCGGTTGCTCATATGTATATTGAATCTCCACTTGATGCCTCTGCTGCCTCTAGATTATTTGCCACTCATCCACCAATTGCCGAACGGATTGCAACCTTAAGGAAAATGGAATCAAATCCGGAGTTTAATCAATAGGGTTTTAAAAAGAGAATAAATTAGGAATTAGCCCAGGCTTTATTTTCAAAGTGCTGCCAACTGTGCTTGGGCTTCATACCAAGTTTTTCATAAAGGCGCAATGCCCCAGATTCATTTCCAGCATCAACATTTAACTCGGTGAATTGGCGACCAATAGCGGCGGGTGGGAGTTTGGACATAGATTTATTTTATCTCCCGCTTTTTTAGCCTGCCTAAAGCAGTGGCACTTATTGCCCCTAAAGAAACGATGTTTGTTGATGCAATATGGTCGCTGCTTTAGGCATTACTACGACCCTACTCCTGCTCTAAGCAAAAGGGGTAGCCCTACTAGAAAGTAGTGTTCCTTTTACGAAATTTTCTGCCATATTGCGCGTACAGAGTGGACGATACTGGGATCGAACCAGTGACCCCTTCCATGTCAAGGAAGTGCGCTACCGCTGCGCTAATCGTCCGTTAAGTTGAAGTCTACTAGCGACCGAAATCATCTTCAATTCGCTCAATGTCATCTTCACCAAAGTAGGTTCCGGTTTGAACCTCAATAAAAATCAATTCAACTTGGCCGGTGTTTCTTATTCTATGAAAAGAGCCTTGCGGAATCTCAATTACCGAGCCGCGGGCGACAGGGTGAATCTTTCCATTCAGTGTTACCTCACCGCTTCCATCGGTGATGTACCAATGCTCACTTCTTTTGCTATGCCTTTGGTAGGACAGACGCTTGCCAGGTAAGACATGAATTGATTTCACTTTATATGTGGCACCTTCTTGTAATACCTCATAACGTCCCCATGGGCGTTCAGATTTTTCTAGCATGAAAGTACTTTAACCCTTAAACTGCTTAGGTGAGTAATTTATCTGCCAACGCCACCAAATTACCTTCAAACCAATTTGATCACTTTTATAAAGGGGGGTATCGAATTGGAAAGTTACGCAACGGACCTGGTGGCCCAATGCGCCCTGAGGAGTGGATAGGTTCAACCACCACCCGTTTTGGTGAAACCGAAAATGGGCTTTCAAAATTACCCTCGGGCAAACTTCTTAAAGATGAGATTAATACAAACCCTACCTTATGGCTTGGGCAAAAACATCTGGAGAAGTTTGGTACATCAACTGAGGTGTTAGTTAAGTTATTAGATCCAGATCAAAGATTGCCAGTCCATTACCATCCAGATCAAAAGTTTGCGAAAGAGAAACTACAACTAAATCATGGCAAGACTGAGGCGTGGATTATTTTAGATGCTCCTGCAGGAGCACGCGTTGGTGTTGGTTTCAAAGAATCAATGAAGAAAGAGCAAGTTGCCCAGTTAGTAAAGAATCATGACTCAACTGGCTTACTTAACTCATTAGAGTTTAAAAATGTTAGGGCCGGAGATGCAGTTTTTGTGCCAGCAGGCGTGCCACATGCAATTGAGGCTGGAATCTTTGTGCTTGAGCTACAGGAGCCAACTGATCTTTCAATCTTATTAGAATGGGATGGATTTGCAGTTGATGGCGACAAGGATGGGCATTTAAATCTTGGCTTTGATACCGCATTAGATGCACTCCTATTAGAACCCTTGACGCAAGAGCAGCAATTACAGATAGTAAGCAGGTTTGAACAAAACGAAGCAGCCTCACACCAAATATTTAAATCAGTAGCAGATAATTTTTTTAGGGCAGATTATTTGACTGGTGATAGTAAAAAAATTGAGCCTGGATTTGGAATATTCCTAGTTTTATCAGGAAATGGGGTTATAAATTTTGGCAATGGTGAAAAACTAGGTGTAAGTACTGGAGATGCTGTAGTGATTCCTTATGCAGCCGGAGATTTTTCAATTGAAAACTGTGCTGGAATTCTTTCTCGCCCGCCTAAAGCTTAAAAAAATAGTTGGAGGTCGGAACGGGATTTGAACCCGTGTAGCGGGATTTGCAGTCCCGAGCCTCGCCTCTCGGCCATCCGACCTAGCTTTAGATGAATAAACATTTTCTAAATACTTCTTATGGAGCGGACGACCGGGTTCGAACCGGCGACCTGAACCTTGGCAAGGTTCCGCGCTACCAACTGCGCTACGTCCGCATCTTGCGAGGGTGAAATCTATCGCATTCTGCCATTGTGCGCACAATTTAATTGATTTAACCTGCAAAAAGAGCGGTTGGCGGTAGCGTTCAAACATGGAGATCTCCGAATCAATCTTTTGGATGGGCAATAGATTGGCAACAAATTGTGTTGAAATTTCCAATGATCCAGCTGATCTAAGTAAGCCAGGTTTTTGGGCAGTAGTTAATACCTTCGAAGGAGATTGGTTTTGCGCCAGGTTTACAGATGTTCAAGATTCACTACTGCCAACTTCACCGTGGGATGGTATTAATGGTAAGTGGCGAAGTTCTCAATCTCAAACAATATATGAAGCAAATGTTCGCCAGGTAAGGGAGTTGATTGCAAATGGAGATATCTACCAAGTAAATCTCTGTCGAGTTCTAAGTAATGATTGTGATCAATCACTTCTTGGCTTGGCTAACTTATTGCAAAAATCTAATCCGGCACCTTACGCAAGTTACCTATCTTTGCCAGGATTAGAGATCGCATCTGCCTCACCAGAATTGTTCCTACAAAGAAGTGGTGATCGGATTAAATCCACTCCGATAAAGGGTACTTCATTGAAAGATAATTTTGGTGAAAAAGATAAGGCTGAAAATGTGATGATTGTTGATTTAATGCGCAATGATTTTGGAGCAATTTGCCAACCTGGAACTATCGATGTGCCGAGATTGTTGGCCAGTGAATCCCATCCCGGATTATTTCACTTAGTTTCAGATGTCACGGGAGATCTAAAATCAAACCAAAGCTGGCAAGAGATTTTGACCTCATTACTTCCCGCTGGATCAATTAGTGGTGCTCCTAAGTCATCGGCGATAAAGGTGATCAGCCAAATTGAAAAAAGTGAGCGAGGTCCATACTGCGGTGTAATTGGGTGGATCGATAATAACCAAGCACTTCTTTCGGTAGGAATAAGAATTTTTTGGTCTAAACAGGATGGTCAAATACATTTTGGTACCGGTGCAGGAATTACCTGGCAGAGTGATCCTAATAGTGAGTGGGAAGAGACAGAGTTGAAAGCTAGACGATTAATCTCAATTGCTGATGGAGTTAAAGTATGAGGTTAGTTATTAACGGGCAGATCCAAAGTGATTTAGCAAAACTGCCCTATTCAGATGCACTTGTTCGTGGGGATGGAGTATTTGAAACGATTCTGGCTATCAATGACAAACCTGTCGCCCTAGATCGACATTTAGTTAGAATTGAAAAGTCAGCAGCTACCTCTTTACTTAACCTTCCGGCATTAATTGATATTCGGCTCGCAGTAACCGCAATCCTTGAAAACCAGATCGGTAAATCAAAACTTCGATTAGTGGTCTTAAGTGATGGTAATTGGTTTATTTCCTGCCAGCCGCTATCTGAAGAGAGTACTAGCACCTGCCTTACTAGGTTTGATAATCCAGTTTTTTCCAAAAATTACTTAAATACTGTTAAGTCCACCTCTTATGCTCGCTCACTTTTGGCAGTTAGATATGCTAAGTCTCTAGGATTTGATGATTGTTTATTTATAAACGAATCAGGATTTGTTGTAGAAACTGGGTTTTCTAACCTATTGATATTAAATAACTCAAAATGGGTTACTCCGGCTTTAACTACGGGTTGTTTACCTGGTATTACCAGAGAGTTATTGATCAAATGGTTTGATGTAGGTGAGGTTGAGATCTCTTTTGAAGAATTGCTCACTTCGCAAGCGGTGTATGTAACCTCATCTCTTAGATTGATTCAACGAGTCAATAGAATTGAAGGTAGATCCTTTAGCGAGAATTCACTTGGAAAAGAGTTTATTAGCCAATTTAATCAAAGGTTGTTTAGTAACATAAATCCATGAGTCCAATAGTAAAACGAGTATTGGTTGGTTTTGTTGGTGGCTTGATTACTTTAATTGGCGTAGTTGCTCTGGTAGCACCAGGACCTGGTTGGTTGATTATCTTCACCGGCCTTGGAATTTTGGCATCAGAGTTTGCTTGGGCCGCTCGAGTTCTAACCTCAGCAAAGGGTGTGGCATCGAGAGCTGCTGATGCTGCAAAAATACAAAAAAAGCACCAACTCCTTATTTTTGCAGGTCTCTCTTTAGCCTCCCTTTTATTCTTAGTTATTTGGTACGAATACCTACGTTAATCGCCCGGCTTTTACCACCACTTTGCTAACCTAGCGTTATGTCTGTCCAAATCAAGATTACTCTCGATGGTAAAGCTGTATCTATTGACGCTGATAAACGACCGACCCATTTATTTGAGAATCAAAGCAATGTTGTGGTTTGTCGAATTAATGGCGAACTAAGAGATTTATGGAGTGAATTAAAAGAGGCAGATATAGTCGAGTCGGTGAGCATTGACTCACCCGATGGTTTAAATGTCTTGCGCCACTCAACTGCTCATGTTTTGGCTCAAGCAGTGCAGGAAGTTTTCCCAGAAACTAAGTTAGGTATCGGCCCGCCAATTAAAGATGGTTTTTACTACGATTTTGATCCCAAAAATCCCTTTACCCCTGCAGATCTAGAAAAACTAGAGAGTGCAATGCGCAAAATAATTAAAGCAGGTCAGCGCTTTAAGCGTCGAGTTATAAGTGAGAAAGATGCTTTAGTAGAGTTAAAGGGTGAGTCATATAAGTGCGAATTAATTGGTTTGAAATCTGGATCAATTGAGGGTGATTCATCGGTTGAGGTAGGCGGAGCTGAATTAACTATTTACGACAATCTAGGCAGAGATGGCAAAGCTGTTTGGAGTGATCTTTGCCGTGGTCCTCATCTACCATCCACCAAACAAATACCAGCTTTCAAATTAATGCGGGCAGCAGGTGCTTATTGGCGAGGTTCAGAAAAAAATCCCATGTTGCAAAGAATTTATGGCACAGCCTGGCAAAGCCAAGAGGCACAGGATGCATACCTGCATCTGTTGGAAGAAGCAGAAAAGCGCGATCATCGAAAATTAGGTGCAGAGTTAGATTTATTCTCATTTCCAGAAGAGATTGGATCAGGACTCGCAGTTTTTCATCCAAAGGGTGGAATTATTAGAAGAGCGATGGAGGATTATTCTCGAAAACGCCACGAAGAAGAGGATTACCAATTTGTTTACTCACCGCACTTAACTAAGGCGGCTTTATTTGAAACAAGTGGTCACTTGCAATGGTATGCCGATGGTATGTATCCGCCGATGGAGATGGATGAAGAGTTTCATGCAGATGGAACCTTAAAAAAGGCTGGTCACAAGTATTACATGAAGCCAATGAACTGCCCTTTTCACAACTTAATTTACAAATCCTCTCCAAAATCATACCGAGATCTACCGCTGAGATTGTTTGAGTTTGGAACTGTTTACCGTTATGAAAAATCCGGAGTTGTGCATGGCATAACCAGAGCTCGTGGATTTACTCAAGATGATGCCCATATCTATTGCACTAAAGAGCAAATGGCTGGGGAACTAGATTCATTGCTTACATTTGTTTTAAACCTATTGCGCGATTACGGCCTATCTGATTTTTATCTGGAGTTATCTACTCGCAACCCTGAAAAATCGGTTGGCGATGATCAGGATTGGCAGAGTGCAACTGATGCGCTTAGGCTGGCAGCAGATAAACAGGGATTAGAGTTAGTTTTAGATCCTGGTGGAGCAGCATTTTATGGGCCGAAGATTTCAGTTCAAGCTCGAGATGCAATTGGTCGCACCTGGCAGATGTCCACCATTCAAGTAGATTTCCAATTACCACAGAGGTTTAACTTAGGTTACGCGGCATCTGATGGCACAATCAAACAACCGGTAATGATTCATCGAGCACTATTTGGATCAATCGAGAGATTTTTTGGTGTGTTAACTGAGCATTACGCTGGAGCTTTCCCACCATGGCTGACACCAGTACAAGTTAGAGCGATTCCAGTAGCTGATTCTTTTGCGCCTTATTTGTCTGAAGTAGTTAAGAAGTTTAAAGCATCTGGAATTAGAGCAGATATTGATACCTCAGATGATCGCATGCAAAAAAAGGTACGAAATGCCCAAATCGAGAAAGTGCCGTTTATGATGATTGCAGGTGAAGAAGATCAGAATGCAAATGCTGTTTCATTTAGATATCGAAACGGCGAGCAGAAAAATCAGATTCCAATAGATCAAGCAATAGCTGAAGTTTTGGCCGCTGTAAGAGAGCGCAAACAAATTTAAATGACTGATCAATCGATTTCGGGTGGTGCTGGTATGCCAGATAACTGGCAAAGATTGTGGGCTCCGCATCGAATGTCGTATCTTGAAGGCGAGAATAGACCCTTACCTGGCAATGAAATCGAATGCCCATTTTGTAGAATTCCAAATTTACCTGATGAAGAGGCATTGATTGTTGCCAGAGGCGATCAAGCTTATGTAGTTATGAATCTCTATCCTTATAACGCAGGTCATTTATTAATTTGCACCAACCGACATGTGGCTGAGTTGCCTGAATTAACAGATAGTGAGCGCGGTGAGATTTCAGATCTAACTGCACATGCTATGAAAGTGCTTAGAAAAGCCAGTAAGGCAGTTGGTTTTAACATTGGAATCAATCAGGGAAGTGTTTCCGGGGCAGGGATTGCAGGTCACTTTCATCAACACATCGTTCCACGATGGGCCGGGGATGCCAATTTCATGCCCATCATTGGAAAAACTAAAGTTTTACCCCAATTACTTCAGGAAAGCAGAGCCTTGTTAGCTGCTAACTGGGATCATATCTAAAAATCTTTTCACTTCATTCACCCCTAAATTATTTTTCAACATCAACGGAACGGCCGGGATTACCAGGCCATGAACAAATTGCTCCCAGCCTCCTTCGATTAAGGCAGATGACAATTCTTCTTTAAATTCCGATATTAATTCCCGATGTTCAATATTACTCGAGAATTTAACCACTTTATCTGATGAATAATCAGTAATCATTTGATCCTCTAAATTTATCAATGCACTTGGTTCACCATTGTCTGAATGCAAAACTAAATAGGGAGTTAGTACCGGTTCCAGCATTTTTCCAATGATTGCACTCATATCTTCAAAGTCGGCATCGCCAGTTTCAAAATCAATTACTACAACAATCGTTGGAATATATAGCTCCCTGAATGTGCTCCAATTTGCAACCACTTTTGGGTCAATTCCTGTCTTGGCACTTGCAACGATTACCACAACATCAGCAGTTATAAGTTGAGAATTATCGATCTCGGCTACTGGCAAGCCAAGTGCCACTGAAATTTTTTGATTCTCAGGAGACATTCCGAGAATAAACCGTGCGTTAATTAGGCTACTCATCATTGGTAAGCCTACGATGGGAATTATGTTACAGCGCTCATTACGGGATCCTGTCGCCAGAATAATTCAACCATTTGTTCGTTTTCTAGTGAGGATATGCGTAACGGCAAACATAATTTCAACTGTAGGTGGTTTAGGTTCTACATTTGCTGCCCTTTACTTTTTTTCTAGGGGTGAGTTTTTTGTTGGGGTACTCGCAGTTACATTTTTTGTGTTATTTGATTTATTTGATGGTGCTGTTGCACGTGCTACTAAAAGTGGAGAAAGTAAATGGGGAGCGCTTTTAGACTCAACACTTGATCGAATCAGCGATGCTGCAATATTTATTGGTGGACTACTTTTCTTTCTTAAAACCTCAGATAGTCTAACTGTTATTTTTTTGATTGCAGCTACTGCATCTTTTTTAGTGTCATATATAAAAGCAAGAGCTGAATCTCTAAGCATTAAATGTGATGGCGGCATTGCTGAAAGAAGTGAACGATTACTTATTGTGTTAGTAGCTTATGGTTTACATGGACTCGGCCTAAACTATGCCATGGCAATTGGTATGTGGCTGGTAGCTATACTTTCAATTATCACAGTATTACAAAGGATGTTGATTGTATATAAAGCGGTGAAGTGATGTATTTGTTTTATTTATTAGCCTGGAAAATTATCGGATTATTGCCGGAAAAAATGGCATACAAATTAGCAAATAGAATTGCTGATATTGCTTACCGAAAAGATGGTAAGGGTGTTCGTCGATTGAGAAGTAATTATCGGCGAGTGATGCCAAGTATTCCTGAGTCTGAGCTTTCCAAATTAACTAAATTAGGTATGAGGTCTTATTTAAGATATTGGTTTGATACATTTCGATTGAATAAATGGAGCAAAAATCGAATTATTGACACAACTATTGTTATTCGTGAGGAACTTCTTAGAGAAAGTATTGAATCAAAGCGCGGCTGCATCGTGGCATTGCCACACGCAGGTAATTGGGATCATGCAGCTGCCTATTTTTGCTCAACTGGAATAACCTTAACGGCTGTAGTTGAGAAACTTAAACCAGATGTAATATTTAAAAGATTTTTGGATTATCGACACAGCATTGGTATTGAACCGATTAGTCACGAAGAAAAAACTATTCCAATCTTGTTGGAGCGATTAAAGAGTGGAAAACTAGTAGCTCTAGTGGCAGATAGAGATATGTCGCGCAGTGGAATTGAAGTTCAATTTCTAGGTGGTACGGCGAAAATGCCGGCTGGCCCGGCAATATTGGCTTTGCAATCAGGCTCACCCTTAATAACAGCCTATATTCGATATTTGGAGAAAGGTATCGAAATTACATTTGATGAAACGATAAAATTGCCCTCTACCGGTGATGAGGGTGAAAATATAAGAATAGTAACCCAATCTATGGCAGATAATTTTGCGAAGAGAATTAAAGAGTCACCGGTTGATTGGCATATGTTGCAGCGGATTTGGATAGATGAGAAAAATTAGAATCGGAATGGTCTGTCCGTACGGTTGGGATACACCAGGTGGGGTTCAGACCCATATGAAAGATTTAGCTGAATATTTTATTGGTGAAGGCCACTACGTTTCTGTACTAACTCCAATTAGTGATGAAAGCTCTGTGCATGAAAATTATGTTGTTAATGCTGGCAAGCCTATTTCTATCCCTATGAATGGATCTGTGGCAAGAGTACTTTTTGGGCCCTTAGCAAGTTCAAGAGCTAAGCAATGGATTGCTTCTGGTGAATTTAATTTACTACATCTACATGAACCAGCAATTCCATCCCTATCATTGTTAGCATGTTCAGCAGCTGAAGGACCACTTGTTGGAACCTTTCATGTCTCAACCTCAAAGAAGAAAGCTATATATGCCATTGGCCCCATTCTTGAACCTATTGTTGAAAAATTGACAGCACGAATAGCGGTGAGTGAATTGGCTAGATCTACCCTAAAAGATCACTTTGACACGGATGCAGTAGTAATTCCAAACGGAATTGATGGACAAAAATATGCAAAAGCTCAGATAATCGATGAGTATTGCGGTAAAGACACAATTGGATTTATGGGTAGATTTGAAGAACCACGAAAAGGTTTACAAGTATTGCTGGATTCATTGGCAATAGTTTCTAGATTTATACCAGATTCGAGAGTTTTAATAGCAGGCCCAGGAGATAGTCAGGCGGTATTGAAGGAAATTAATCCTCAGTTACGAGATCGGATTAAGTTTTTAGGTCGACTAAGTGATGATCAAAAAGCTAGCTTCTTAAAATCTGTTCCGATTTATGTTGCCCCAAATACAGGAGGTGAATCATTTGGGATCATTTTAACCGAAGCGTTATCCGCTGGTACCGCAGTGATTGCTAGTGATATTCCAGCTTTTAGATCTACCCTTGAGAATGGGGAGATTGGAGCTTTATTTAAAAATGGGGATTCAGCTGATCTTGCAAGAGTGATTGTTAGTTTGCTGCGAGATGAACAGCGCCGCAAAGAACTAGCAACTAAAGGAAGATTGAGCGCTCAAAAATATGATTGGCAGGTAGTTGCAGAGCAAATTGAAAGTGTTTATGAAATGGCAATTGCTGGTGGGCAGAGAGTAACTCTTTCATCTGAGAGTAGATTTTGGAATAGAAGATGAATCTAGAATCTCTGGTTATTATCCTCGCCGCTGTAATTATTGGCTGGTATCTATCATTTTTAGCATCAAGATTAGACCGATTACATCATAGAGTCGAAACTTCTTGGGCGACATTAGATTCACTGTTGCAACAGCGAGCTGCCCTTGCTCAGCAAATTGTGGCAGAGTCAAATCTTGATCCTGCAACCGCATACCTAATTTCTACCTCGGCAATTTCGGCCCGAAAAGCAAGTATTATTGAAAGGTCTGCAGCTGAGAGCGTACTTTCTGAGGCATTAAAACTTGTCCAAAGTTCAGCTCGAGATAATTCACTTGAACTTCCTTCTGAGCTTTTGATTGAGCTTTCAGATATTACAAATAAGGTAAAGATGGCAATCAATATTCACTTGGAGGCAGTAAATGCAACTAGAAATGTGCGCTCAAAGATATTTATTAGATTATTTAGATTAGCTGGTAAAGCTCCATTACCAATACGGTATGAATTTGAAGATGACTCATTATGAAACTTGTCCGAAAGTTTTTTCTCATTACTTCACTCGTGGTAGTGCTTGCATCAATTGCTGGATTAACCGATCTGACTGAAATCACCAAAAAGGCAGAGATCGAACGCAACCTATTTAATGGCTTGCCAGGGGAGAATAATCAGATTCTTGTTGTCAAAATTGATGATACTAAAATTGCCCATCCACAAATTGGTATCGCAGATGCAGATATCGTTTATGTTGAGCAAGTCGAGTCTGGCTTAACTAGGCTAGCCGCAATATTTTCATCGAAACTACCACCACTTATTGGACCAGTAAGAAGTGCACGAATCTCTGATATTGAATTGTTGGCACAATTTGGCAGAGTGGGATTTGCATACAGTGGGGCACAGTTAAAACTACGACCAGTACTTGCAGAGGCAAATTTAGAAAATCTTTCGGCGGAGCGAAATCCACCTAGTATTTATGGTAAAGATCTAGACCGGCCTGGTCCTGTAAATATGATGTTAAAACCAGATCTGCTTTTAGAGCGAGCTAACGCAAAAGAGACAACCGTAATTGATAAACCAACGACCGCTCCATGGGTATTTGGTGATCAGCAGGAAAGTTTAGTTAAGGCAAGTGGGATTGCAATAAAATGGCCTAATTCAACATACAGACTTAAATGGAGTGTAGAACAAGAGAAGTATTTAATTTATTTTGGTGATTCGCCAAATTTGGATGCTTCAGGCGAGCATCTTTACGTTGATACCGCAGTCATCCAGTTAGTTTCAATTACACCTTCGATTTATGGCGATAAGTTCGGCGGTGTCACACCGTTTACTAAGACAACGGGTGCTGGTAAAGCAATTTTGTTGCGAGATGGTTTCAGTCATGAAATATCTTGGGAACGCGAGAGTGAAGAAGATGTAACAACCTGGCGCAGATCAGATGGTGAAGCAGCTAATTTCAAGCCAGGTCGAATATGGGTATTTCTTACAGATCAAATGCCAAAAATTACCCCTTAGTTACGCTTACACTGTGAGCGGGGCTTCATATTTAATGTCTTTATGGCTTGAGAATAATTAGTACAATTGGAGGCTAGGCACAAACAAGGAGTTGGAATGTCCAAGGAAACAGGCACAGCACGAGTAAAGCGCGGTATGGCAGAAATGCTTAAAGGCGGCGTAATTATGGATGTTGTAAATGTTGAGCAGGCCAAGATTGCCGAAGACGCTGGTGCGGTAGCGGTAATGGCGCTAGAGCGGGTTCCTGCAGATATTAGAGCACAAGGTGGGGTTGCTCGCATGTCAGATCCGGACATGATCGCTGCTATTCAAAAGGCGGTATCAATTCCAGTTATGGCTAAAGCTCGAATTGGTCATTTTGTTGAGGCACAAGTTTTGCAATCACTTGGTGTTGACTACATTGATGAGTCAGAGGTTTTAACTCCGGCAGATTATGCAAACCATATTGATAAGTGGAATTTCACAGTTCCTTTCGTCTGTGGTGCAACAAATCTAGGTGAAGCATTAAGAAGAATTAATGAAGGCGCAGCAATGATTAGATCAAAAGGCGAGGCTGGCACAGGAGACGTATCTAATGCCACGACCCATATGCGCTCAATCTCTTCTGAAATTCGAAAACTAACTTCTATGAGAGAAGATGAATTATTCGTGGCTGCGAAAGATATGCAAGCACCTTATGAATTAGTAAAAGAGGTTGCAAGTACTGGAAAATTGCCAGTCGTACTCTTTACAGCAGGTGGAATTGCTACACCAGCTGATGCTGCAATGATGATGCAATTAGGTGCCGATGGCGTATTTGTAGGTTCTGGAATATTTAAATCAGGCGATCCGGCGAAACGAGCTGCAGCATGTGTTAAAGCAGTAACCTACTTCACTGATCCAAAGGTAATCGCAGATGTATCAAGAGGGCTAGGAGATGCAATGGTTGGAATTAATGTTGCAGATATCCCAGTTCCTCACCGGCTTGCGGAGCGGGGCTGGTAATTGTGAAAATTGGAGTTCTCGCACTCCAAGGTGATGTTCGTGAGCATATTCAGTCACTAAGTGACTGTGGTGTCGATGCCCTTGCAGTAAAAACTAAGCAGGAGATCGAGAGTATTTCTGCATTAGTAATTCCTGGTGGAGAGTCGACAACTATTTCAAAGTTAGCCAGATCTTTTGATCTATTTGATGTCATTAAAGACAGAATACGAAATGGCATGCCTACCTACGGATCCTGTGCGGGAATGATTTTATTAGCCAACAAGGTTGAAGATGCAATAGATGGTCAAGAGAGTTTTGGTGGTATCAACATGGTCGTGCGTCGAAATGCTTTTGGTAGGCAGGTTGACTCTTTTGAGACAGATCTTAAATTTAAAGGAATTACCGATCCAAAAGTACGGGCAGTTTTTATAAGGGCACCATGGGTGGAGTCAGTCGGTAGTGAGGTTGAAGTTCTAGCAGAGATAATTGATAGTTTTGGCGTTAACCACCCGGTTGCAGTGCGGCAAGCAAATTTGTTAGCGACATCTTTTCATCCAGAACTTACTGGCGATAATCGTGTTCATAGATTTTTTGTAGAAAATATCTGTAGACAGTTAGCAACTTTTTAAAGGAAACTATCATGAGTGGTCATTCCAAGTGGGCAACAACTAAACACAAGAAAGCAATAATTGATTCTAGGCGGTCCAAAAATTTTGCCAAGTTAATCAAGTCAATCGAGGTATCCGCGCGTACGGGCGGTGCTGACATTTCGGGAAATCCAACTTTGTTCGATGCAATTGCTAAAGCGAAAAAGAACTCAGTGCCTGCAGATAATATTGATCGTGCGGTAAAACGCGGCGCCGGTCTTGAGACTGGTGGCAAAGAGTGGGAAACAATTATGTATGAAGGTTATGCAGCAGGAGGCGTTGCATTACTCATTGAGTGCTTATCAGATAATAGAAATCGGGCAGCATCAGAGGTCAGGGTTGCTGTAACACGCAATGGTGGCAATATGGCTGACCCAGGATCGGTTTCATATTTGTTTAATCGAAAAGGTGTTGTGTTAGTTTCAAAAGATAAGGGCAAAATAACTGAAGATTCTTTGCTTGAAGTGGTATTAGATGTAGGCGCTGAAGAGGTCAATGACTTAGGGGAGTCATTTGAAATAGTTTCATCACCCTCTGATTTAGTAGCGGTTCGAACTTCCCTACAGAGTGCTGGAATTGACTATGACTCTGCCGAATCCTCATTCTTGCCAACTATGTCAATCCCAATTGATAGCGATACTGCCAAAAAAGTTTTTGAATTAATTGAGGCAATTGAAGAGCTAGATGATGTACAGAATGTGTATGGCAACTTCGATGTTTCAGATGAAGTCATGGCGAGCCTGAATTAATAAGTAATTCCGGCTGATTAGGATTTCTCCTATGCGCGTTTTAGGGATTGATCCAGGCTTAACTAGATGTGGGATAGGTGTGGTTGACTCTACTGCGCCACAAAAATTACAGATGGTAGGCGTTGGTGTTATTAAAACTGACCCCGAGGCGCCATTTGAATATAGATTGCTAGAACTTGAGAAAGAGTTAATTATTTGGATTAAAGAATATAAGCCAGATGTAATTGCGATTGAAAGAGTTTTTTCGCAGTTGAATGTTAGGACTGCAATGGCTACTGGCCAAGCAGCTGGTGTCGCACTTTTGCTTGCTGCCAAAAATTCTATTCCGGTGGGAATTCACACACCCAGTGAGGTCAAGGCTGCTGTTACTGGATCTGGCCGAGCCGACAAGAAACAAGTGGCTCAAATGGTAAAAAGGTTGTTAAAACTAAAAGAGATGCCAAAACCAGTTGATAGTACTGATGCTTTAGCCCTTGCAATCTGCCATCATTGGCGAGGTGTTGGAAATGCTCGATTAGCTGCTGCAAAGAAAAAGGCGACAAAAAAACGATGATTAGTTCGATCTCTGGGATAGTTAAATCTATTTCACTTAACTCGGTAGTTGTAGAGGTAGGTGGAGTTGGTATTTTAATTCAGGTTCCAAACCGGGTAGCAATTTCATTGAGTGCTGGAGCTACAGCCAGTTTCCATACATATCTTGTTGTTCGTGAAGATGCATTAATTTTATTTGGTTTTACTGATCTAATTGACAGAGATTTTTTTGAGTTACTCCTCTCGGTAACTGGTATCGGGCCAAAGGTTGCACAAGCAATTTTGTCTGGCTCTGACTCGGCAACAATTGCTTCGGCAATTTCATCTGGTAATTTAAAAACCCTTGAATCTTTCCCAGGTTTAGGAAAAAAGGGGGCTCAACGTCTTGTTCTTGAGCTTAAGGATAAAGTTGCTGGATTTGCTCCTAAGAGCGTCAGTAAGGGTTTGTCGGTTGGTAATCAAGTTGAAAATGCATTACAAGGTTTAGGGTATTCGGCTAAGGATGCCGCGAACATGGTTTCTGAGGTATTGCGTAGTAGTGAAAAAGAGAGTTTAAGTTCATCAGAAATACTTAAGTTGGCGTTGAAGAATAGTGGGAAAGATTGATGTCTGATCGAACCGCTATTGAAGGTGCTGATGATTCAGAGAGAATTGCTGAACAAGTCCTTCGCCCAAAATCATTAAATGAATTTGTTGGTCAATCTAGAGTAAAGGATCAACTGGATTTGTTGCTTTCAGCTGCCAGACAACGCAGTGCAGTGTCCGACCACATTCTTTTCTCTGGTCCACCGGGATTAGGGAAAACAACTCTTGCCATGATCGTTGCCACGGAAATGTATACACCAATCCGAATTACTTCAGGACCAGCGATACAGCATGCCGGAGATTTGGCTTCGATTCTTTCCTCGTTAGTAGAAGGTGAAATTTTATTTCTCGATGAAATTCATAGAATGTCCAGGCCTGCTGAAGAAATGCTCTACATGGCTATGGAGGATTTTAGAGTTGACGTAATTGTTGGCAAAGGTGCTGGTGCAACATCTATTCCTTTGGAATTGCCTCACTTTACGCTAGTAGGAGCAACGACTAGGGCAGGTTTGTTACCAAGTCCTTTGCGTGATCGGTTTGGATTCACTGCACAGCTAGATTTTTATGAAACTGACGAGTTGTCTCAAATTATTAGAAGAAGTGCAGAATTACTGGATATTAGGATCGATAAAGATTCGGTAATTGAAATTGCATCGCGCTCTAGGGGAACACCGCGTGTTGCAAACCGATTACTGAGGCGTGTTCGGGACTATGCACAGGTGAATTCAGAAAAAGTCATTAAGCTCTATCACGCTCAGTCCGCATTGAAGATATATGAAGTAGATGAAGTTGGTTTGGATAGATTAGACAAATCAGTTTTATCAGTGCTGGTAAAAAACTTTAATGGTGGGCCGGTTGGTGTGTCTACACTGGCAATGGCTGTAGGCGAAGAGATAGAAACTATTGAATCATTAGCTGAACCATTTCTCGTGCGCATGGGTTTTATTGCGCGTACGCCAAGAGGAAGAGTTGCCACAGCAGCTGGTTGGGCTCACTTAGGAATTAAGCCTCCACTCTCTGCGCATATCGGAACTGATGCAACACTTTTTGATCAAGATCCAGACATTGCTCAGTAAAGAGATTTTGATCAGAAATAAAGCGATATTTGCCTATAGGCTGGCAGGATTTCTCAATAAAGTAGCCTCAGCATAGAATTGCCTATTATGTCCGCGAATAAAGTTGCAGCTACACAATCCCGAGCTTTAAGAACTATATCTACACTTCTGTTGGCGATCGTTGCCTTTGCTGGAATTGCTGTTGTAGTTGGAGCTTCCTCATTTAAATTGGGTCTAGATCTACAAGGTGGCACTAGCGTTACTTTGCAACCGAGAATACAAGATGGTGAGAGCGGAAACATAACCTCAGAATCCATTGATCAAGCGGTTGCAATTATTCGCCAGCGAGTTAACTCTCTTGGTGTTGCTGAATCTGAAGTTGCCGCGCAAGGTACTGGCATAAACCGACAAATAGTTATTAGTGTGCCCGGTGAAACTGGTAGAAGAATTGTTGACCTTGTTGGCCAAACGGCAGAATTACGATTTAGGCCGGTTCTGGTTGAAGCAGCTGCAAATGCAACGACAGTGGGTAGTGATCCTAATGCCTTGCCTGCTGGTGTAACTCCTGAATTAAGTGCGCAGTTTGCTTCCTTAGATTGTACTTTGCCAGAAAATCGACAAGGCGGCGTTAGTGGTATTGAAGCTCAAGCAGTTGTTAGTTGCGATCGCACTGGAGCAGCGAAATACATACTTGCGCCGGCTGAAGTTTTAGGAAAGCAAGTTACTCAAGCAACTTCCTTAGTTGACCCACAAGGGGCATCTGGCTGGTATGTGACGCTGGAGTTTGATGGTGAGGGCACAAGTAAGTTTGGCGCGATGACTTCTCGCCTAACAGGATTGCCAGCACCACAAAATCAGGCGGCAATTGTTCTGGATGGATTGGTTTATTCAGCACCTAGAATTAATGAGGCTATTAATACAGGAACAGCTCAAATTACTGGAAACTTCACCCAATTAGATGCGCAAGATTTAGCGAATGTACTCAAATATGGTGCGCTTCCGCTTGCTTTTGATCGAGGCGAAGTTCAACAAGTTTCACCAACACTAGGTGCCGAACAATTGCGGGGTGGCTTGACTGCCGGAATTCTTGGACTTTTGTTGGTTTTTATTTATTCAATTTTGTACTACCGAGGTCTTGGAATTGTTTCAGTTGGATCATTGCTCATAGCAACCGCTATGACTCTGCTTTCATTCTTGTTGTTAGGTGAATGGATTGGATTTACATTGACTCTTGCAGGAATTGCAGGTGCAATCGTGGCTATTGGTATCACAGCTGACTCATTCATCGTTTATTTTGAGCGTATTAGGGATGAAGTTCGTGAAGGCAAATCTTTACGTTCTGCGGTCGAGACTGGTTGGGCTAGGGCTAGAAGAACCGTGATTGTGGCTGATGTTGTTTCCATGATTGCTGCCATCATGCTTTATACATTTGCTGTGGGTGGAGTTCGAGGTTTTGCATTCACATTAGGTCTGACAACGGTTATAGATTTAATAGTTGTTTTCTTCTTTACTAAGCCACTGGTTACATACTTATCTAAATTTAATTTCTTTAATCAAGGTCATGCACTCTCTGGCTTTTCTCCAAAGTCCATTGGCTTGGTACAAACCAATTCATCTGAAAAAGTGGAGGTTAAGTAGTGGCTAAATTTTCTGGTTTAGGTGGGCGTCTTTATCGCGGAGAGACTTCAGTTGACTTTATTGGTAAGCGTAAAATCTGGTACTCATTTAGTCTTTTGTTAATCATTCTGTCTGGTGTAACTCTTTTTACTCAAGGCTTACATTTGGGTATCGAATTTAAGGGCGGCTCATCCTTTACGGTTAATAGCTCTAATGCATCCATTGCAAAAGCAGAAGAAGCTTTGTCTGATGCTGGAATTGAATCCCAGACAATCATTCAAATGATTGGTAATGACAAAGTAAGAATTCAAACAGATGCCCTAACTGGATCTGAACAAAACTCGATAGAGAATTCATTATCTTCTAAATTTAATGTCACGATTGATTTTATAGACTCTCAAATTATTGGTCCTTCTTGGGGCGAAGAGATTACGCGTAAGGCAATTTATGGACTTCTGGGATTTTTGTTAGTGGTAATGATTTACCTAGCGATGGCTCTAGAGGGAAAAATGGCCATCGCCGCCATTATTGCTGTAGTACATGATGTGTTTATTACCGTAGGTATTTACGCAGTCGTTGGATTTGAAGTTACACCTGCAACTGTCATTGGTTTCTTAACTATTCTTGGGTACTCTCTTTACGACACTGTGGTTGTATTTGATAAGGTAAGAGAAAATACCAGAGGAATTGCTGCAAGCGGAAGAAGTACTTACTCACATGCAGCTAACCTGGCTGTGAATCAGACTATTGTTAGATCATTTAATACCTCATTGGTAGCGCTGCTACCAGTCGGCTCAATATTATTTGTGGGTGCTGGCCTATTGGGTGCAGGAACTTTGAAGGATCTATCTTTGGCTTTGTTTATAGGCTTAGCAACTGGAACCTACTCCTCATTGTGTATTGCAACTCCAATTTTGGCGGCACTTCGTGAGCGTGAGCCTGCGATGCAAGCTTTGCGAAAGCGAGTTGGAAACAGATCGGAGAAGCCAAACACCGTAAGCACAGTTCAGGAAAAAGTTGATCGTGGACCAAGGAATCAACCTAAGCGCGATCGTCGCAGATAAATAATTGAAGTAAGTCAGGGGTCAGCGCGCTATGACAACACTAAGTTTGTTAAAGCCGCTGGTCGATGGACTTACGCACTCTCATCCAGGGTTCTCAATTTCTGAGCTGGAAAAAGCTTTCAAGGCAGCTGAAGTTGCCCACGCTGGTCAATTAAGAAAATCTGGTGAAGATTACATCACCCATCCGGTTGCCGTAGCTCAAATTCTTATTGATTTAGGAATGGATCTGGCAACCGTTATCGCAGCTCTATTGCACGACACCGTTGAGGACACTTCATTCTCGATAGAACAAATCAAGGATCAGTTTGGCGACGAGGTCTCATCTCTAGTCGATGGGGTAACTAAGTTAGACAAGTTAACTTATGGTCCAACGGCGGAGGCTGAAACTCTACGAAAAATGGTTATAGCAATGTCGAGAGATATTAGAGTTTTAGTTATCAAATTGGCAGATCGCCTTCACAACGCACGCACTTGGCAATTTATAGAGTTTGACAAAGCAAAGAAAAAAGCCAGAGAAACTATTGATATTTACGCTCCCTTGGCTCACCGATTAGGAATAAATGCCATCAAGTGGGAATTAGAGGATTTGTCATTTAAGGTTTTAGAGCCCAAAAAATATGATGAAATTGAGCGGCTAGTGAGTGAAAGATCACCAGCCAGGGAACAATTCACCAATGAGGTAGTCGATGCAATCATAAGCGACTTAAAAAGTGAGGGTATAACCGCCCAGGTCAAAGGTAGACAAAAACATTTCTATAGCGTTTATCAAAAGATGGTTAATCGAGGGCGCGAATTTAACGAGATCTATGATTTGGTTGGCATGCGAATACTTGTGGAATCAGTGCGAGATTGTTATGGAGTTCTGGGATCTATCCATGCTCGCTGGAGCCCAGTACCTGGAAGATTTAAAGATTACATTGCAATGCCTAAGTTCAATCTTTATCAGTCGCTACACACTACCGTTATTGGTCCGAGTGGAAAAGTGGTAGAGATCCAAATCAGAACTTTTGATATGCACGCCAGAGCCGAGTTTGGTATTGCAGCTCACTGGAAGTACAAACAAAAAACTAGCGATGGCGGTAAATCACCGGACGTGCTTTGGCTACGCCAGCTCCATGAATGGCAGCAAGAGAGCGAAGATGTAACAGATTTTCTTGAGACCCTAAGGTATGACCTTCGCACACCAGAAGTGTTTGTATTTACACCTAAAGGGAGTGTGATAGCTCTTCCATCCGGGTCAACACCTGTAGATTTTGCATATGCTGTACACACCGAAGTTGGTAATAAGTGTGTTGGGGCAAAAGTAAATGGAAAATTAGTACCACTTGAATCTCATTTAGTTAATGGAGATGTTGTTGAAGTAGTTTTAAACAAAGGTTTAAATGCGGCACCAAGTCACGATTGGTTAAATTTTGTAACTTCATCTCGCGCTAGGTCTAAAATAAAAGCATGGTTTTCTAAAGAAAGAAAAGAAGAAGCGATTGAAGCCGGTCAAGAGTCTATTGCAAGACAGATGAGAAAGGCAGGTTTACCAATTCAAAAAATATTGGGTGGGCATGCACTTTTAGAGTTGGCTCATGAACTGAGATATGAAGATATTGAAAGTTTGTATGAATCCGTTGGTAATGGGCATGTCTCGGCTCATTCAGTCATAGAGAAGTTATTGCATCAAATTGGCGAAGTTGATAGTCATCCCGAAATCGAACCCACTTCGCTTCAAACGCGTGTCAAGCGGGAGCGAAAAAGTGTAACAGGGATAGATGTAGAAGGATCTGATGATGTACTCGTAAAGCTGGCTAGATGTTGTGCGCCAGTTCCAGGAGATGAGATTACTGGATTTATCACTCGTGGAAGCGGTGTTTCAGTGCACAGAAGTGATTGCATTAATATGGGCGATTTGAGAGTTCATCAGCTCGATCGCATAGTTGCAGTAAAGTGGAATAATTCCGCAAAAAGTACTTTCCTGGTAAATATTCAAGTTGAAGCTTTGGATAGAGCAAGGCTTCTTTCCGATATTACTAAGGCATTATCAGATCAGCATGTAAATATTTTGAGTGCATCAGTTGTAACCAATAAAGACCAAACTGCAGTAAGCAAATTCCTTTTTGAAATGGCAGATGCCTCACATCTTGACTCAGTACTAGCAGCAGTCAGATCAGTAAAAGGCGTTTACGATGTGAATCGAGTATTTAACAACTAGTTGGTAAATTCAGTTAAACCTTTTTGAGCTTGCTCTAACCAAACTCGGCGAGCAGCAGCAGCCTCTCGAGCCACCATGGCTTTCGCTGTTTGTCCAGCAGATTCAGCCTTGGCAGCTTGCTTCTCATAATTTTCAATTGCTTCGGCTAAGCCTTGAACAACCTTATTCGCTTGAGCCTTTGCAGTTGGGTCGCTCTTACGCTGGAAGTTTCTTTCCAGTTCATTAATTTCATTCTCAACTTTCTTGATCCTACTGTCTAATGAAGATTTCTTTTTGCGATCTGTCATACCAACTCTTTGGTATTTATCCATCAAATCATTGAATTTCTTTCGTGCAGGTTTAAAGTCAGTGATTGGATGTAAGTTTTCAACTTCAACTACCAGTAATTCGCGTTTCTTCAAATTCTCAACCATAGTACTTTTACGCTTTTCCATATCGAAGTTTTTAGCTGCAAAGAAAGAGTCCTGAGCAATCTTGAATCTGTTCCAAAGCGCAGTGTCCGAGGATTTCTTACCCCTACCTGTGGCTTTCCACTGGTCCATTAGCAACTTGAAGCGTTTTGCGGTATTTAACCAATCTTTAGAGTTTGCAAGTCCTTCTGCTTCTTTAACGATCAATTGCTTAGCAGCTGCAATTAATTTATGTTCACCGTCTAAATTTGCGAAATGGACCCTGCGCCTTTTATCAAACTTATTTCTGGATGACGAAAACCGCTTCCAAAGTGAAGTATCGACTTTTTTATCAAGGCGAGGGGCTTTCTTCCATTCCTCAAGTAGCTCCTTTAATCGCGCTGTAGTAGCTTTCCAAGCCACCGAATCGACTAGAGATTCTGCCTCAGCGACAATCTTTTCCTTGACAGCAACCGCCTCAGCTTTGCGTGCCTGTCGTTCAGCAGCTTGAGCTGCTTTCCTTGCAATGTATGCACCCTCATGTTCACTTATTAATGCTGGAATTTTTTCGAGAGAATTGGCTAGATTTTCTAGATCACCAACGCCATTTAGATCTTTGATTTGATTTCTAAGTTTGTTGACCGCCTCATGAGCATCGCTTGGCACCATTGCACCTGAACGAATTCTTGCCGCAAGTAATGCAACCTCTGAAGCCACCATTTCAAACTTTTTTACAAAATAAGCCAAGGCTTCTTCTGGACTTTTGCCTGGATAAGAACCGACCATGCGATCTCCAGTAGGGGTGATTACATAAACAGTGCCATCCTCGGCAACTCGACCAAACTTCGCAGGATCTCCTATTAATGCCGCTGCTGCCCCAGTATTCGAAAGGTTTGAGGATTCTTGGCTATTCACGATACTTACCTTTCGTTGCACGATTGCTCTAAAGCTTTCGTTATGGGGTGGCGTAGTAATTATTTTGCAAAATTGCATTTTAATTACAGGTTTGGAGCTGGCTAAAAGATAGCCTAGATAGGTATTTTTTGGGAAATCCTCAGGTAAATAAGAGATGAGCAGAGGGGTGAGCATGCTTATTGATCGGGTAGTTGCCCCCTATTTCGAAACAAATTGTTGGATTTTAGCTCCAGAATCTGGCCAGGAGTGCGTCATCGTGGACCCTGGTATCGATAAGCCAAATTTAGTCAAGAACGTAAAAAACAAATTGGATTCACACAATCTTAAGCCAATTGCAGTTTTAATAACTCATGGCCACTTAGATCATTTTTTCTCGGTATTTCCGTTGACAAAAGAAATGCCAATGCAAACATACATTACAAAAACAGATCGATTTTTACTTGAGAATCCTATGGGTGCCCTCGACAAGGGAGGATTAAGTGAACAAATTCTTGAAGCTTTTGGTGTCAAAAAATTTGAAGAACCAGCTGATGTGGTCGAACTTAAAGATTTTTCAAATTTAGTTTTGGCTGATCTAAATATGGAAGTTGTCTTTGCGCCCGGACATACTAAGGGCTCTGTTATGTTTACTGTCGATGGTACACATCTTATTTCTGGAGACGTGCTATTTGCGGGCAGCATAGGTCGGACTGATGGACCTACCGGATCGGCACAAGATATGAAGAAAACCTTGCGTGAGCGAATTTTAACGCTACCAGATCATCTAAATGTCCTACCAGGACACGGTGGGCAAACTACAATCGGAACTGAGCGCGTAAGAAATCCTTACCTGCAAAATGATTTTCTCAATCAGAGTGGGTGGTGAATATGAGTAAGTTTCAGGCACCCAAGGGTGTGAGCGAGTATTTTCCCCCCAACTCGTTGCAATTTGAATATGTAAGAGATCAATTAATCAATAACGCAAAGGTAGCTGGCTACTCATTGATCGAATTGCCAGTGTTTGAAGATACTGAAGTTTTCACTAGGGGCGTTGGTGAATCAACCGATGTGGTCAGTAAAGAGATGTATACCTTTGAAGATCGAGGTGGAAGATCAATCACGCTAAGGCCAGAGGGTACGGCTGGGGTCATGAGATCAGTGATCGAACATAATTTGGACCGCGGCCAACTACCCGTCAAACTTTTTTACTCTGGGGCATTTTTTAGAGCAGAGCGACCACAAGCCGGACGTTACCGACAATTTTATCAAGTAGGAATTGAAGCAATTGGCTACAACGATCCAGAGATTGATGCCGAAGTTATTTCAATTGCTGATTCTGCTTTTAAAGCTTTGGGACTAAAGAATTATAAACTCAAGATAACCTCATTGGGAGATGCTAAGACTCGTGATTTACATCGAAAAGATTTAGTTAAATTTATTGCTGGATTAAACTTAGATGAAAGCACTTCCGAAAGGGCTAAATTAAATCCATTAAGACTCTTTGATGACAAGCGCGAAGAGATTAGATCTAAAATGCAAGGTGCACCGCTCATCTTAGATTATCTAAGTGTTGAAAGTGCAGAACATTTCAGTAAAGTAAAACAATTACTTGAGAATTTAAAAATAGATTACTTTGTAAATCCAAGAATGGTCAGAGGGTTGGATTATTACACGGGAACAACATTTGAATTTGAGCATGAATTGCTCGGAGCACAATCTGGCATTGGAGGCGGTGGGAGATATGACGGTTTAATGGGGTTACTTGGTGGATCAGATCTGAGTGGCATAGGTTTTGGTTTAGGAATTGATCGAGTATTAATGGCCTGCCAAGCCGAAGGTTGCCTACCAGAGTCGATTAACCCGTTACATCTTTTCATCGTCGCAATATCACAAGAGGCAAAATCAGTTGCTTTTAAGTTAGTAAGTGAGCTTAGAACTTTGGGCTTGACATGCGATATGGCATATGGAGATAGAGGATTGAAAGGTGGCATGAAGGCTGCAGATAAAAGCGGTGCGTTATGCACGCTCGTAATTGGTGATGATGAAATCTCCTCTGGAAATTGTGATCTTAAGATAATGAAAAGTGGTGAAAATGTATCTAGTACTCTTAAGGCTTCCGATTTAGTAGTGAAGTTAGGAAATATTAAATAATGCTACGTTCACACGATGCGGGCTCACTAAATGCTAAGGCAGTTGGCACAAATGTAACCTTGGCTGGCTGGGTAGCCAGAAGAAGAGACCATGGTGGAGTTGCCTTCATTGACCTGCGAGATTCAACTGGTGCAGTCCAAGTTGTAATAAATGATGAAGAAATAGCTGGTGAGCTACGCGCTGAGTGGTGTGTCTTAATTGTGGGAACAGTAAAACTTAGACCGGCTGGGAATGAGAATAGAGAGATTGCAACTGGAGAAATTGAAGTCGTATGTGAGTCACTTGAGGTCTTAAGTGAAGCTGCTCCGCTGCCTTTCCCGGTAGATAGTGGTGATATTGGAAATATTTCAGAGGAGGTAAGGCTTAAGTATCGCTACTTAGATTTAAGACGCGAAGGTCCTTCTCAAAATTTAAGACTTAGATCTAAAGTAACATCTGCTATTCGAGAGGTTATGACAGAGTTAGATTTTTTAGAAATTGAAACACCATATTTAACTCGATCAACTCCTGAAGGCGCGAGAGATTTTCTGGTACCAGTTCGCCTACAACCAGGCTCTTGGTACGCCCTACCGCAATCTCCTCAATTATTTAAACAACTATTAATGGTGGCGGGTATGGAAAGGTATTATCAAATTGCACGGTGCTTCCGTGATGAAGATTTTAGGGCTGATCGACAACCCGAGTTTACGCAACTTGATATTGAACTATCTTTTGCTGATCAATCTGATGTAATAACAGTTGCCGAAAAGGTACTAGCGAGAGTTTTCGAGCGAGTAATTGGACACAAAATCTCGCTGCCAATTCCTCATATGACCTATAAAGATGCAATGCGTGATTATGGATCTGATAAACCTGATTTAAGATTTGAAAATAAAATTATCGAGGTAACTGAATTTTTCAAGGAAACTAGCTTTCGAGTGTTCCAAGCGAATTATGTAGGCGCAGTTGTAATGCCTGGGGGGGCAAGTTCACCACGACGTGAACTAGATGCTTGGCAGGAGTGGGCAAAAGCTAGAGGGGCAAAGGGGCTGGCTTATATATTAGTGGGCACAGATGGCACATTAACTGGACCAGTAGCAAAGAATCTTTCTGAAAAAGAAAGTACAGGAATCGCAAATTTTGTGGGGGCTAAAAATGGAGATGCTATTTTTTTTGCAGCAGGCTCTGCAGTCGGATCACAGAATTTATTGGGTGCAGTGAGATTAGAAATTGGTAGTAGATGTAATTTGATTGATGAAAAAGCCTGGAAATTCGTTTGGATTGTTGATGCTCCTATGTTTGAACTCAAGGATTCAGAAAATCCAACATCTGGTTGGGCTGCCGTTCATCACCCATTCACGGGACCAAAGCCTGAATTTGCCAAAAACTTTGATTCAGAACCGGAAAATGCTTTGGCCTATGCATATGACATCGTTCTTAATGGAAATGAAATCGGTGGGGGATCAATTAGAATTCATCAAAGAGAGTTGCAACAAAGAGTTTTCCAGACTATTGGATTAACTCAAACTGAGGCTGAAAGTAAATTTGGATTTCTACTGGAAGCCTTTAATTATGGACCACCACCACATGGCGGTATTGCATTAGGTTTAGATCGACTTTGCGCTTTGCTCGCTGGTGCCCAATCAATTCGTGAAGTTATTGCATTTCCAAAGACGGCTAGCGGTGGTGATCCACTCACTGGTGCACCTACTGTAATCACGCCAGCGCAGCGAAAAGAGACTGGCGTAGATACTCCAGTCGATGCTAAATAGTCACTACCTTTTCAGGTATTCTTCCTAACATGGGTCCAGGTGGTATCGCTACAATCATTGCAGCCTCTTCATTGGCTGTAATAGCCATTGCCATTTCTTACACAGTAATTCGACTGTCTAGGCTAATTGATGAGGTTACTCAATCCATCTCAATGATTAATGGGCCGTTAAAAAACCTCAGTAACGCTGGCAAATCTATTGAACAACTGACCAAAAAAGTAACCAAAACTGCTGAGAATTTTTTGGATGAGAACCCGATAGCTATGAAGGCGGCCGCTGCAGTTATGACAGCTGCAAAGCTTAAGAAAAAGGGTAAGAAAAAAAGTAAAGCGAAGGATTAGCATTGAACTCCGCTGAGATAAGGTCGCGCTGGTTAAAATTTTTTGAATCAGAAAACTCTCTAAATCTGACCCATACTGTCGTGCCCTCTGCATCCTTGATAGCTGATGATCCGAATCTGTTACTAGTTAATGCTGGAATGGTTCCATTTAAACCATTTTTTTTGGGTGAGGTTAAGCCACCATATCAACGAGCAACATCAGTGCAAAAATGCGTGAGAACTTTAGATATTGATGAAGTTGGAAAGACCACAAGACACGCTTCATTTTTTCAGATGTGCGGAAATTTTTCATTTGGAGATTACTTTAAAGAGGGTGCCATTTCACTTGCTTGGGAGTTACTCACAAAACCCATAGCAAACGGGGGGTATGGGTTTTCCGAAGATAAACTCTGGGTGACAGTTTATGAAAATGACGATGAGGCAGCTGGCATTTGGGAGAAGAAAATTGGCGTGCCTGCAAAAAAGATACAACGACGAGGAATGGCCGATAATTTTTGGTCAATGGGCGTTCCAGGTCCGTGTGGACCTTGCTCTGAAATCTATTTTGATAGAGGAAGTGAGTATGGCAAAGAGGGTGGGCCTATTGCTGATGAGGATCGTTACTTAGAAGTTTGGAATTTGGTTTTCATGCAAAACGTTCGAGGTCAAAGTGGTGACAAGAATTCCTTTCCAATAATTGGCGAATTACCTGCAAAAAATATTGATACTGGACTAGGTCTTGAAAGAACCGCTGCATTACTTCAAGGCGTTGAAAATATCTATGAAATTGATACCACCAAAATTATTTTAGACAAAGCATCTGCCATGACAAAAGTAAAGTATGGTAAGAAGGAACATACAGATGTTTCCCTTCGAGTTATAGCTGATCATGCCAGAACGGCCATGATGTTAATTGGCGATGGTGTTACACCTGGAAATGAGGGTCGCGGTTATGTCCTAAGGCGAATGATGAGAAGAGCGATTAGGAATATGCGGCTACTCGGATCTGAGGATTTAGTGATAAATGAGCTTATGCAAAGCGCTATTTCAGCTATGGGAGCTCAATATCCAGAACTTGCGAGAGAATCGAATCGAATTCTTGCAGTTGCGGAAGCTGAGGAAGAAAGTTTCGTGTCAACTCTTAAAAGTGGCACAAATATTTTTGACTTAGCAGCGGACCAGGTTAAAAGTAGCAAGGGCAAGTCAATTGCAGCCGATACCGCTTTTAAGTTACATGACACATTTGGATTCCCATTTGATTTAACTTTGGAAATGGCGCGAGAAAAAGGGTTAGAAGTAGATGAATCTGGATTTAGAAGACTTATGGATGAACAGCGCCAAAGAGCAAAAGCTGATGCTAAGTCAAAAAAGAGTGGGCATACGGATTTATCGGAGTATAAAACAATTGTTGATAAGTCTGGATCCACCAAATTTGTTGGTTATGAAAATACTTCATCTGAAGCCAAAATGACTGGTTTATTGGTTGATGGAAAATTAGCTTCTGAGGTAAATGCTGGTACTGAAATTGAAGTTACCTTAAATCAAACACCATTTTATGCTGAAGGCGGAGGACAGTTAGCGGATGCCGGACTCATAAAACTAGCTAACGGTGCCATTATTGAAGTCAGAGATGTTCAAACCCCGCTTCCGGGCTTGATCGTGCATAGAGGCTTTGTGAAGTCGGGTGTAGTTAGAAATTCACAACAGGTAGTTGCAGAGATTGACGCCAAACGAAGAGTGGCAATTTCCAGAGCACATACTGCTACCCATATGGTGCATAAAGCTTTCCGTGAGATATTAGGTGAGACAGCCACTCAGGCAGGTTCGGAAAACTCGCCTGGCAGATTTAGATTTGATTTTCCTTCTACCAACGCCGTTGCAGAATCGGTGTTAAATGAAGTCGAAGCTCGAGTCAACGATCTATTGATTTCAGATCTTCAAGTATATGCCGAAGTCATGTCTCAGGACGCTGCTAAAAAACTTGGTGCGATGGCATTGTTCGGTGAAAAATACGGTGATCAGGTAAGGGTGGTAAGCGTTGGCGATTGGGCAAAGGAACTTTGCGGAGGAACCCATGTTGCTCGCTCGGGCGAGCTTGGATTAGTGAAACTACTTTCAGAGTCCTCAATTGGCGCAGGAGTTCGCAGAGTTGAAGCGATAGTTGGGCGCGATGCTTATGATTTTTTAGCTAAAGAACATTTACTCCTAAACTCGTTAACTGAGGTAATTAAGGGTGCAAGAACTGAGGAGTTTCCGCAAAAAGTTTCTGATTTAGTGGATAAGGTGAAAACTTTAGAGAAGGAATTAGCTGCCTTTAGATCTGCCAAAGCTATGGAATCAGTAGGTAAATTAGCCAATAATGCTAAGAAGCTTGGAAATTTCAATCTGGTTATTGAAAAATTGGAGGACGGAGTTTCTATTGAGGATTTGAGGTCTATTGCAACTAATTTGAAGTCAAAAAATAGATCTTCAGTCGTTGTTTTAGCATCAATAAATGGAGATAAACCACTTCTCGTAGCTGCCGTCTCTGATGATGCAATAAAAGCCGGAATTCGAGCAGGAGATCTTATGAAGGTTGGATCAGCTGCATTAGGAGGTGGCGGTGGAGGCAAGGAAGATTTTGCCCAGGGTGGTGGCGTTAATGCTGGAGAGATACCTAAAGCATTTGAGGAAATTACTAAGGTTGTCACTGGAAAAGTAAGTTAAAGGTGGAGAATGAGTAGACCAATTACGCTCGGAAGACGTATTGGTTTCGATTATGGTGAAAAGAGAATTGGCGTCGCCACAAGTGATAACGAATCAATTTTAGTTTCACCACATGCAACCATCCTGAATGATGCACAACTAGAGATTAAATTAAGCGAGATATTAGACGAAGTTCAGCCCATTTATGTTGTGGTCGGAGATCCTAAACATTTATCTGGTCGTGAGAGTGATAAATCAAGGTCAGCAATGGCTTTTGCATTACAAATTAGGAAGAAATATGCCGGCTCTATTTATTTAGTTGATGAACGTTATTCAACCGTGAGTTCAAATAATAAGTTGAAGGAATTAGGAATTTCTGAAAGGGATGGAAGATCCATTATTGATCAAATCGCTGCGATCAGTATTTTAGAGGCGGCTCTGCAAAACGAACGAGCCGGTATTCCAATTGGAGAAATTGTTTGAAAAAAATCTCTAACTTAATATTGGTTTTAGCGGTTATTACGTCAATATTCATCGTAATTCATAATTCATTCCTGCTTAATGATTATAGAAGTACTTACTCGGATCAGAAAGTACAAGTATTCATAGAGCCGGGTGACACCGGATATACGATTTCTATTAAATTGCAAGAATCAGAGATTATAAAAGCTGCAAAGGTTTTCTATAAGATCGCCTTAAATGATAGAAGGGCGAAATCAATTGCCCCAGGCGTTCATGAGTTAGATAGAGAGATATCTTCTCAGTCTGCTTTAGAGCAATTACTTGATAGTAAGCGAATCTTAGGCGTGTTTGGTTTTTCTGAAGGTTTGCGTAAGAGCGAGATATTTGAACTTCTATCAAAATCAAAATCTGTAACTGGCAAATTTTCAAATACAATTTTTCCAAATTCAATTTATAGAACTAAACAGATTGAAGGATTCCTTTTCCCAGCTCAATATTCTTTTTTGCCTGCTACTACTTTTGATCAAGCAGTGCAGCAAATGATCAAAAGATTTGACTATGCAGCTAAGGAAAGTAAAATCGATCAGGGTTTTTTGAACTTTTCTCCTTATGAATTATTGATCATAGCTTCGCTAGTTCAATCCGAAGGTGACCCTGAAGACTTTTCAAAAATCTCCAGAGTTATTTATAATCGGCTTAAGATAGGAATGCCACTTCAGATCAACGCAACTATTGATTATGCTTTGAATCTGCGGGGTGATATCAGACTTCCATACAAAAGACTTGATACCGATTCAAAATATAACACTTATAAATTTAGAGGTTTGCCACCAGGACCAATAAGTAATCCCGGGCAGGATGCATTAAATGCTACCGTCAACCCTATGTCGGGAGATTGGCTATATTACGTCACCGTTAAACCTGGAGATACAAGGTTTACTAAGTCTTATGATGAATTTTTAGGTTGGGCAAATGAATTCAGGAAGAATGAAAGAGATGGACTTTTTGAATGATTAAGCTATCGGTTGCAGGCAGTCCAATTTCTCATTCGTTGTCTCCACTTTTGCATAGCTCGGCTTATGAAATTTTGGGCGTGCCAGCTGATTTTACTTCAAATGAAATTACTGATCTTCAGTTTGGCGATTTCTACTTTATGGCAAAGAATTCTGGCTATCGAGGGCTTGCACTTACCATGCCGTTGAAAGAAATTGCGATTGGATTTGTAGACAGAGTCGATCCGATTGCTAAACAAATATCATCTATCAATACAATAATCTTTGAATCAACCGGAAGTATTGGTTTGTCCACTGACTTAATGGCATTTAAAAGTTTACTAAAACCATATTTTGGGAAAAAAATTGCAATATTGGGAGCTGGTGGAACTGCAAGAGCAGCAATAGGGGCACTTAAAGGTACTGGTACCGAAGTTTCGGTATTGACTCGGTCGGTAACTAGACATGACCAACTTCATGCGGCCGCTATTGATCTTAAAATTGATTTCTTGGACTGGCACAGATTTGAAGAGATTCAAGATAGAGATTTGATTATCTCTACGACCCCGGCTGGAGCAACGGATGGATTATCTGTAATTTCTTCGAAATCGGATTTTTTTGAAGTAATCTACCACCCATGGCCAACTGAGCTGGCTAAGAGGTATCAAAATCTAGGTCGCACTGTAATTGGAGGATTGTCGCTACTTGTCGAACAGGCCTTATATCAAATTAAATATTTTACCCAGATAGAGTTTGATTTTAATGACATGCGTAAAACATTATTAAAGATTGGTCACGAAGCAATAAAGAAATAATCCACAGCCACAATTCCTAGATTCTTGGCCTTACCTAGAATTGCCATAGGATGCTTGATTTATTTATAGCGGGTACATGCTTATGGATTTCATACTATGACATAAAGTTTCACCTGATACGAAATATCGATCTTTTCGTATTGTTGATTGCAGTTACATTACAAAGTATTGAGAACCTCAAATATGCATTTTTGTGCCTAGGGGTCTATCTATTCATAAACTTAGTTGCAAAAGGAAATATTGGGGCTGGTGATATAAAGCTATCCTTTGTTATTGGTTTTTTGCTGAATACGTTACCGCAGGTATTTAATGCAATTCTGATTGCTTGGATAATTGGAGGCATCTACTCTCTTACTCGTAGAGATCATGCGATTCCGTTTGCACCATTCATGATTTTGGGTACATATTTAGTGAAGATTCTTTGAATGTTCGCCTTAATTAAGCCCGAGTAAGGACGGTAATCTGAGAGAATACTCCTCTAGTAATTATGGAGGGATCATGCTTCGTTGGCTGACTGCAGGTGAATCTCATGGTCCTGCGCTTTCTGCAATAATCGAAGGCATTCCAGCTCATGTTCAAATAACTAGCAAAGATATCGATAGCGACCTATCCCGAAGGCGTTTAGGTTTTGGTAGAGGTGCACGGCAAAACTTTGAGGCAGATAAAATTACAATAACAGGTGGGATCAGATTAGGCGTTACGCAAGGTGGTCCGATTGCAATTCAAATAGCAAATTCAGAATGGCCAAAGTGGCAAAAAGTAATGAGTGCAGACCCAATTGATGAAGAAGAGATTAGAGATTTAGCAAGAAATGCTCCACTAACAAGGCCACGGCCAGGACATGCAGATTTGGTTGGTATGCAAAAATTTAATTTTTCAGATGCAAGACCTGTTTTAGAGCGAGCCAGCGCCCGTGAAACAGCTGCACGAGTTGCCTTAGGTGCAGTTGCTAGAGCATTTTTAAGACAGAGCGTGGGAATTGAGATTATTAGCCATGTTATATCTATCGGGCAAGTATCGGTTCCAGAGGGTTATGAGTTACCAAAATCTTCAGATCGACTAAGGATAGATGAAGACCCAGTCAGATGCGCTGACAAAGAAATTAGTGATGCAATTGTTAAAGAGATTGAAGCAGCCCATCGAGATGGCGACACTTTGGGAGGAGTTGTTGAGGTTTTAGGATTTAATTTGCCGCCCGGTTTAGGTTCACACACGCACTGGGATAAACGATTGGATGCTCGACTTGCTGGAGCCATGATGGGGATTCAAGCTATCAAAGGGGTTGAAATCGGGGATGGTTTTCAAACTACAAAACGGCGTGGTTCTGTTGCTCATGATGAGATTGAGAAGAACTCGTCTGGAGCAATAGTAAGACGAACAGATCGTGCTGGTGGTACAGAGGGTGGAATGAGTAATGGTGAGGTGCTACGAATAAAAGTCGCAATGAAACCAATATCGACAGTTCCGAAAGCCCTTGACACAATTGACGTTGCAACAGGTAATCCAGCAAAGGCTATTAATCAAAGGTCAGATGTTTGTGCAGTTCCTGCATCAGGAATTGTTGCTGAGGCTATGGCCGTATTGGTTCTTGCTGATGCTGTTTTGGAGAAATTCGGTGGTGATAGTGTTCAGGAAACTAAACGAAATTTTGAAAGTTATATAAAGACTTTAGAAATAAAATAGATGACTGAGAAAGTAGTTTTAATAGGACCGCCTGGTGCTGGAAAAACAAGCATTGGAAAAGCACTTTCAAAGGAGTTAAATCTGCCTTTTATTGATAGCGATGCAGAGATTGAAAAGCTTATCGGCAAGAAAATTTCAGAAATATTTGTTGAAGAAGGCGAGGAGTCTTTCAGAAAAGCTGAAGTTGAGGTGGTAAATAAATTACTTAATGACTTTAAGGGAGTAATCGCATTAGGAGGAGGCGCACCCATTAATCTCGATATACAAGATCTGTTATCCAAGGCCAAATACCCAGTAATTTTCGTAGATGTTTCGATTGCCCAAGCTGCAAATCGAATCGGATTTAATAAAGATCGACCGCTACTCTTAATTAATCCTCGACAACAGTGGCTAAGCCTTATGAGTGAGCGGCGACCCATTTATGAAAAAATTGCTACCGCAACTGTATCTTCAGACAATTACAAACCATCAGAAGTGGCAAAAATCATTTCTGAGAAAATTGAGAGCAAGATATGAAAATTGTCGAAGTTGTTGCAGAGAGAAGCTATCAAGTAGTGATTGCGGGCAACGGACTATCGGAGATTAAGCGTATATCTAGCGAGCATCGAAAAGTTCTTATCATTGCGCCATCTTCACTTTTGAAACTGTTTAAGATAAAAGAAAGCAACAACGTTTCAATATTTGTAGCACCTGAAGGAGAATTACAAAAAAGTCTCAAAGTCCTAGAACGAGTATGGAAAAAATGCGCGTCAGTCGGATTAGAACGGACTGATGCAATCGTAGGCGTCGGAGGTGGTGCCACAACTGATTTAGCAGGATTTGCTGCTTCAACTTGGCTAAGAGGAATTGACTGGTATGCAATCCCAACGTCACTAGCTGGAATGGTAGACGCTGCGATCGGTGGGAAGACTGGCTTAAATACCTCAGGTGGCAAGAATTTGATCGGTGCTTTTCATTCACCGCGTAAAGTTTTGGTTGATATTGATTTTCTGAGAACCTTACCGCATCGAGATTTAAATGCAGGAATGGCAGAGGTTATTAAATGTGGGTTTATTTCTGATTATAAAATATTGAATCTTGTTCAAGATGATGTTCTAGATTTTGAACAATTAATTCACCGCTCAGTCAAGGTAAAAGCAAGAGTGGTTGGAAAGGATTTTAAAGAAAGTAGACTGAGAGAGGTGTTAAATTATGGCCACACTCTTGGTCATGCTGTCGAAAAAGACTCAAATTATAGGTTACGTCATGGCGAGGCAGTTTCAATTGGAATGATTTTTGCTGCAGAACTCAGTAGGGATCTTCTTGACTTAGATGTTGATGTGGTCGATCTGCATAGGACATTATCGATCAATTTTAAATTACCAGTTTCTTATCCAAAGAGTAGGCTTAAGTACTTAACCAATCAATTAATGCAAGATAAAAAAGTTAAATCTGGCAAGTTGAGATTTATAGGAATCAGCAAGATTGGTAAACCAGTTTGGCTCGAAGATGTCTCTTTGCGCACGATCTCAAGAGTTTATGAGAGAATAAGCAAATGAAAATCATGATTCTTAATGGGCCAAACCTAGCAAGGCTTGATCTACGTGATAAGGATACCTACGGAAACTTGAATTTTGAGGAATTAAAAAAATTTATATCCGACAAAGCTGTCTCATTGGGATTAGAGGTTGACATAAGACAAAGTGATAGTGAAAGTGAAATAGTTTCGTGGATTCACGAAGCTGCAGATAATAAGGTTCCTATGATTATCAATCCAGCTGCCTTTACTCATTATTCATATGCAATTAGGGATGCTGTCAGTATGTTAAAGGCTCCTGCAATTGAAGTTCACCTTTCCAATCCACTTTCGCGTGAAGAGTTTAGACATACTTCAGTTGTAAGCGGGGTTGTGCAGGGCACAATTGCTGGATTTGGTGCTGAGAGTTACGGCTTGGCATTAGTAGCAATGCAAAAACTAATGAATTAGCAAGGTAGGCTTATCTGATTACTTTGATCATAATCTAAACTTTTCATAACAGAATAGGAAGAGATGGCAACCACTAACGATCTTAAGAATGGCATGACCCTTAATCTTGATGGTCAATTATGGAATGTCATTGAGTTCCAGCATGTTAAACCAGGCAAAGGTGGCGCTTTTGTGCGAACAAAAATGCGATCTGTACTTTCTGGAAAAGTTGTCGAAAAAACTTTTAATGCTGGAGTTAAAGTTGAGGTGGCCTCAGTAGAGAAAAGAGATATGCAATACCTATATCGCGATGGCGAAGATTTTATGTTTATGGACTCTACTAATTATGATCAAATTTCAATAAGTAAGCAGGTTGTAGGAGATGCTGTTAACTACATGCTTGAAAATGCAGATGTAATAGTTGCGATGCATGAAGGAAATCCATTATTTATTGAGTTACCAGCCTCTGTTGAACTCGTTGTTACCTACACTGAACCAGGTCTACAAGGTGACCGATCATCTGGTGGAACAAAGCCGGCAACAGTTGAAACTGGTATTTCTGTCCAAGTACCACTGTTTATAAAGCAAGATGAAAAGATTCTGGTTGATACCCGTACAGGGGCATATTTAGGTCGGGCAAATTAATAGTGTCGGCAAGAGGTAAGGCACGAAAGCGGGCGTTAGATTTTCTTTATGAAGCAGAGATAAAAAAACTTTCTGCACTTTCTTTACTTAGCGCGCGCGGTTCAACTGAATTATCTCAAGAGTCATACGTAAAAGTCTTACTTTCAGGGGTAGAGGAACATATACAGAAGATTGATGAATTAATTAATACTTATGCCCAGGATTGGGATATGGATCGGATGCCCGCTATTGATAGAAACATTTTACGTATTGCAATATTTGAAATTCTTTGGGTAGCTGAAATTGATCTAAGAATAGCTTGTGATCAGGCGGTTGAATTGGCTAAATCTTTATCAACTGATGAATCCTCTAAATATATTAACGGTGTTTTAGGTAGAATAATAAAGTTAAAGGGTTCAATCGCAATTTAAATATGTATCAACTGTGATTCTATAAGCCAATCTAGAGTATCGGACTCATTTTTTTCAATTAACAGAGCTAAAAATTGAAGATCGTTACTGCGTATAGTTAGTATTTGTCCATTCCAATCCTTGCGCCTATGGCTAATGCTCTTGGTGAATTTTCTTAATGTCTGCGCCTGCAGATCAGTCGCGCTTTCCAATTTGGCAATATTTACACTGATACTTTTCGCATTAATTTCTGTAGTAATCTCAGGAAATAGCTCAGTTATCGGGACCTGATAAAATTGCATCAAGGAAATGGCTTTTTTAAGTGATATGGCTCGATCGCCCCGTTCATAGGAGCCAACAACTACAGCCTTCCACTTTCCATTTGAGTGGTGCTCGACATCTTGCAAGCTCCAGCCCTTAGATTTTCGTATACTTCGTAAGCGTTCAGCATGATTATTTGTATTCATCTGCACAGGTTAGCCACACTAGAAAATTCATGATTTTTGCTATCCACAACCCTTCTGCTAGTATACGGCGATTCCTTTAACGATCCGTCCAGAGAGGCGGCGAAGGAGAAGTAAATGGGTATTTTGCTATCGAGCGGTGATATCGACCGAGCTATTAAACGTATTTCTCACGAAATCATTGAGAGTAATCAAGGTGTTGAAAATTTAGTGCTAATGGGCATCCCAACTAGGGGTGCTTATCTGGCAGATCGTATCTGCGCATTTATATCTTCGATTGAAGGACCGATAAGTGCGGGCGTGCTGGATATAACGCTTCATCGGGATGATCTAAGAATGCGACCTCCAAAACCTTTGCTGCCTACTAAGTTGCCATCAGGTGGGATTGAAGGCAAAGATTTAGTTTTAGTAGATGATGTTCTGTTCTCTGGGCGCACCATTAGGGCTGCTCTAGATGCAATTGGCGAGTTGGGCAGACCAAAAAGCGTTCAGCTTGCGGTTCTAGTCGACCGAGGCCATAGAGAATTGCCAATTCGCGCTGATTACGTCGGCAAGAATATTCCTACCGCCAAGAGTGAGAACGTAAAGGTACATTTGAAGGAGCTTGATTCAGAAGATTTAGTGGAGTTGATCAAATGATCAGTTCACATCTACTTTCCGTTGCGGATCTCTCTAAAGATGAAGCCCTGGCTCTATTAGCCACTAGTAAAGAGCTAGCAGCAATTACTGAAGGGCCTAATAAAAAGTTACCAACACTTAGAGGAAAAACTGTAGTAAATCTTTTTTTTGAAGATTCAACCAGAACTAGAATAAGTTTTGAGACAGCCGCTAAAAGACTATCGGCTGATGTAATCAATTTTTCAGCTAAAGGGTCATCAGTAAGTAAGGGTGAAAGCTTAAAAGATACTGCTCAAACTTTACAGGCGATGGGTGCTGATGCTGTTGTTATAAGGCACGGTAGCAGTGGGGCTGCTAAGCGATTAGCTGATTCTGGATGGATACAGGCATCTGTTATAAACGCCGGGGATGGAACGCACGAGCATCCCACACAGGCACTTCTGGATGCGTTCACAATAAAGCAGCACTTAAAGTCAAATGATCCAGACCTTTCAGGCGTTAAGGTGCTAATTGTTGGCGATATCCTCCACTCAAGAGTTGCTAGAAGTAATGTGATACTACTGACTAAATTGGGTGCAAAAGTTGTCTTAGTGGCACCCCCTACACTGTTACCAGTAGGTGTTGAGAATTGGCCGGTAAAAATCTCTTATGACTTAGATTCTCAAATTGAGGATTGCGACGTAATCATGATGCTAAGAATTCAACTGGAGAGAATGGCAGACTCATACTTTCCAACCGAGCGAGAGTATTCACGTAGATATGGTTTAAATGCAAGCCGGCTTTCTAGATTAGCAAAAACTACAATCGTTATGCATCCAGGGCCTATGAATCGCGGGCTAGAGATTTCAGCGGAGAGTGCCGATGATCTTAAATCGGTCATAATTGATCAGGTTAAGAATGGCGTGGCAATTCGGATGGCAGTTTTATATGAACTTTTAGGTGGAGTTCAATTAGGAGTTGACAAATGATAAGAATTAATAATGCAAAACTAATTGATGACTCGCTAGTAGATATTGATATTGAAAATGGGATTATTAAATCCTTAAAGAAATCTAATGGTAAATCAGCTAATGACGGAATCGATGCAACTGGAAAACTTCTTATTCCTGGGTTAGTTGATCTGCATACCCACCTTAGGGAGCCCGGTCGAGAGGATTCAGAGACTGTTCTATCAGGCTCACAAGCAGCTGTTGCTGGTGGTTACACAGCAATTTCAGCTATGGCTAACACCAATCCGGTGGCTGATACCGCAGGTGTTGTAGAGCAAGTTTATCGACTGGGCAAAGATACAAACTTATGTGAGGTTAATCCGATAGGCGCAGTTACGAAAGGTCTTAATGGGGAGCAGCTTGCTGAAATTGGCGCCATGGCTGATTCAATTGCCAAGGTACGAATTTTTAGTGATGATGGAAATTGTGTATCTGATCCATTAATTATGCGCAGAGCGTTGGAATATGTAAAAACATTTAATGGAATTATTGCCCAACATGCTCAGGATCCCAGATTAACTGTTAATGCGCAGATGAACGAAGGGCATGTTTCAGCGAAAATAGGTTTAACTGGTTGGCCAGCAATTGCCGAAGAAGCGATTATTGCGCGAGACATTTTGCTTACCGAGCATGTTCAATCGCGGCTACACATATGTCATGTGACAACTGCAGGTGGTGTTGAATTAGTTCGATGGGCTAAAGAGCGGGGTATTGCAGTTACTGCAGAAGTAACTCCACATCATCTTTTGCTCACCGATGATTTGGTGGAGAATTACGATCCAATTTATAAAGTGAACCCACCATTACGAACAGAAAAAGATGTTATGGCACTTAGGGAAGGCTTGGCTGAGGGAGTAATCGATATTGTGGCAACTGATCATGCACCACATCCATCAGAGGCGAAAGATTGTGAGTGGCAGGCGGCAGACTTTGGTATGGTGGGGTTGGAGACGGCATTATCTGTTGTAATAAAAACTATGATCGAATCCAAGTTAATGAGTTGGGCCGATTTAGTTAATCGGATGTCAACTCGTCCTGCAGAGATTGCTGGTTATACGAATCAAGGTAAGCAAATTGCTCAAGGAGTCGAGGCGAATTTAGTTCTACTAGATCCCGCACTCTCATGGACAGTTCGCCGAAGTGAGCTCAAATCTAAGAGCAAAAATACTCCATTTAACATGATGAGTTTGCCTGGTGTGATAACTGATGTTTTCTATTCAGGTAAACACGTATTTGGAAAAAATAGGTAATGGAGTCTTTACCGGTAGCGCCTAAAAAGCTCTCAGTTGCATATTTAGTATTAGATGACGGACGTATATTCGAAGGCAAATCCTGGGCGAAGACCGGAGAAGCTTTTGGTGAAGCAGTTTTTTCTACGGGTATGACCGGCTATCAGGAGACTTTAACGGACCCTTCTTATCACAAACAAATTGTGGTCATGACTGCACCCCATATTGGTAATACCGGCATAAATGAATTAGATAAAGAGTCTAGAAAGATTTGGGTATCAGGGTTTGTAGTGAGAAATCCATCGCCAATACCTAGTAATTGGCGAAGCAAAAAGAGCTTGGAACAAGAGTTAATAGATTCAGAAGTAGTAGGAGTTCAAGGAATCGACACACGAGCGCTAACCAGGCACTTGCGAGATCGAGGTGCAATGCGAGTAGGAATTTTTAGTGATACGACACTAACTCGTGAAGAAATGGTTGTAAAGGTGCGCAAAACTACCCCAATGGCAGGTTCCTATCTTGCTAGAGATGTGACTACTGAACAACCTTATGTGGTCTATCCACCAACGGGCACTCCGACAAAGTTTAAAGTAGCTGCAATCGATCTTGGAATAAAAGGTGCAACACCAAAAGCAATGTCAAATCTAGGTATGGAAGTTCATGTGTTGCCGCTTGATACAACTTTTGAGCAGATAAGAGCGCTTAAGCCAGATGGTATTTTCCTTTCCAATGGTCCGGGAGACCCGGCAGCAATGGTTGATGTTGTGGAATTAGTGCGAAATGTATTGCTAGAAGAGATTCCTTTTTTTGGAATTTGTTTTGGTCATCAGATACTTGGCAGGGCGTTGGGTTTTGAGACTTACAAATTACCTTTTGGTCATCGTGGAATTAATCAGCCCGTTATTGATTTAACCACTGGAAAAGTGGAAATCACAGCTCATAATCATGGATTTGCTGTTGCAGCTCCTAAGGAGAATGACTTTAATACAGTTTATGGCTCCGGACGAGTTTCGCATCTGTCGCTAAATGATTCAGTGGTTGAGGGTCTTGAAATGCTCTCTGTACCGGCATTTTCGGTTCAATACCATCCAGAGTCAGCTGCAGGTCCCCACGATGCTTCATACCTATTTGCGAGATTTGCCGATCTAATGGCTTCACCTCGCGTTGGCATTAAGGAATCTAATGCCTAGAGATAATTCAATACAGAGTGTTTTGGTAATTGGTAGCGGGCCGATCGTGATTGGGCAAGCTTGTGAATTTGATTATTCAGGGACGCAAGCATGTCGTGTTTTACGCAGCGAAGGAATTAGGGTAATTCTTATTAACTCCAACCCGGCAACAATCATGACAGATCCTGAGTTCGCAGATGCAACTTATATCGAACCAATCACACCAGAAGTAATTGAAAAAATTCTGGAAAAAGAAAGACCAGACGCCGTCCTAGCTACTTTAGGGGGACAAACTGCATTAAATGCAGCAATGGCACTCTTTGAACGTGGTTCATTTGAAAAATATGGGAGTAAATTAATTGGTGCAAATGTGGACGCAATTAAACGTGGCGAGGACCGAGAAGTATTTAAGAAAATTGTCGAAACAGTCGGAGGGGAATCAGCAAAATCTCGAATCTGTCATTCAATGCAGGAATGCCTTGATGCAGTAGTAGAGCTTAAATATCCGGTGGTTATTAGACCATCATTTACTATGGGAGGTTTTGGTTCTGGAATTGCATATAACGAGTCGGAGGTAAATCAGATTGCAGGAGCCGGCTTGCGCCATAGTCCAATTTCTGAAATCTTATTGGAAGAATCAATTATTGGTTGGAAAGAATTTGAATTGGAAGTAATGCGTGATCATAAGGACAATGTTGTGATTGTATGCAGCATTGAAAATATCGATCCTATGGGAGTTCATACCGGAGACTCAATAACTGTGGCTCCGGCAATGACCCTGACCGATGTTGAGTATCAAAAGCTGCGCGATTTGTCTATTTCGATAATAAGAGAGGTTGGGGTTGCAACTGGGGGTTGCAACATTCAGTTTGCGGTTAATCCAAAAGACGGACGCATTATTGTAATCGAAATGAATCCAAGAGTTTCAAGATCATCTGCCTTAGCTTCCAAAGCAACAGGATTTCCAATTGCAAAGATTGCTACCAAACTAGCAATCGGATATACATTAGATGAAATTACTAACGATATAACAAAGACCACACCAGCTTCGTTTGAACCGTCGCTTGACTATGTGGTCGTTAAAGTTCCACGCTTTGCATTCGAAAAGTTTCCTGAAGCAGACCCGGGATTAACAACAACAATGAAAAGTGTTGGAGAGGCTATGGCTATTGGTCGAAGCTTTCCGGAAGCTTTGCAAAAAGCCCTTAGATCGTTAGAGAAAAAAGGTGCTTCATTTAGTTGGAGAAGTGGGAATCTTCCTGAACTGCTTAACGCAGTAGGCAAGCCATCTGAATTTCGTCTACAACAAGTACAGCAAGCATTATTTTTGGGAGCAAGTGTTGAAGAGATATTCAATATTACAAATATAGATCCGTGGTTTTTAGAGCAGGTCCGACTAATAAATCAGAAGGCCGTCGAGATTTTGCAGCCAGGTGAGTTAAATAGGGAACTACTAAGATCTTCAAAACAGATGGGATTTTCTGATTTACAGATTGCAGAATTAAGAAATGAGAAAGAAGCAGATATCAAGCAGATCCGCTATACTCTCGGATTGCACCCAGTTTATAAAACTGTCGATACTTGTGCAGGAGAATTCGAGGCACTGACTCCCTACTATTACTCTTCATATGATGAAGAGAGCGAGGTCTTACCTAGAACAAAAACTGCAGTAATTATTCTTGGAAGTGGACCAAACCGCATAGGCCAAGGAATTGAATTTGATTATTCATGCGTCCATGCATCATTTGCATTAAAGAACGCAGGTTTTGAAACTATCATGATCAATTGCAATCCCGAAACTGTTTCTACGGATTACGATACATCTGATCGCTTGTACTTTGAGCCCTTAACTTTTGAAGATGTGCTTGAAGTAATTCAGGCCGAATCTGCAGCGGGTCCAGTATTAGGCGTGATTGCACAGCTTGGGGGTCAAACTCCTCTTGGTTTGGCTAGACGACTTACTGAATCTGGAATAAAAATTTTAGGTACCTCATCAGATGCAATTGACCTTGCAGAAGAGAGAGGGGCATTTGGCCAAATTCTTAAAAACAGCAACTTAACTGCTCCCAATTTTGGTATGGCTAATTCATACCAAGAAGCCGTCGAAATTGCGACAAAAATCACTTACCCGGTATTGGTTAGACCCTCTTATGTATTAGGTGGGCGAGGTATGGAAATTGTCTACGATGAACAATCCCTGAAAGGCTTTATTGAAAAAGCAACAGACATTACTCCAAATCATCCAGTTCTGATCGATAAGTTCTTAGATGATGCTATCGAAATTGATGTAGATGCGCTTTTCGATGGACAAGAGTTGTATTTGGCTGGCGTAATGGAGCACATAGAGGAAGCAGGCGTGCATAGTGGTGATTCTGCTTGTGTGCTGCCTAGTATTTCTCTAGAGAAAAATATGATTTCAGAAATTCGAATAGCTACCGAGAAACTGGCTCGTAACATAGGCGTGAAAGGCTTAATCAATATTCAATTCGCCATCAGTGGTGAGAACAAAAAATTATATGTCTTAGAGGCCAACCCAAGAGCATCTCGAACGGTTCCTTTTGTTGCTAAGGCAACTGGTATTCAATTGGCCAAAGCTGCGGCATTGATTGCAACTGGTGTGTCTATTGAGATATTAAGAAGGAATGGAATTCTGCCGACTACTGGTGATGGCAACCCAAATGGCATATCGGTGAAAGAGGCTGTTCTGCCATTTAATCGATTCAGACGCGCTGATGGCTCAGGTATTGACACTGTATTAGGGCCAGAAATGAAGTCCACCGGTGAAGTAATGGGGATAGCAAATAATTTTGGTCTAGCTTATGCAAAAAGTCAGACAGCATCCTTCGGTTCACTGCCAAAGAGTGGATCAGTTTTTATTTCACTATCTGATCGAGCAAAAGAGTCTGGTTGGCAAGCAGCGAGAGATTTACATCAGCTTGGTTTTAAGATTTATAGCACATCTGGTACAAATACGTTTCTTTCAGAAAAGGGTATTCCGTCGGAGTTAGTAAGGAAAAATTCAGATACCAGCTCTGCTCAATTATCAGCCAATGATGTAATTACTAAAGGGTTAGTCCAGTTAGTGATCAATACTCCAGTTGGACGTGGATCACGGCAAGATGGATTCTTGATTCGAACTGCTTCAATTTCAAGATCGGTGCCATGTATTACAACTATTCCTGGATTCAAAGCTGCTGTTGCCGGTATCTCTGAACTTCAAAACAATGTTTTTCTGATTAAATCACTTCAGGAGTGGATGAAAAAGTGATCCCCCATCGTATAAACAAATCTGCCGTTCAAGTCTCAGCAGAGGTAATTAGTAATAAAAAGTTCGGACCATATCACCATATGGTTTTTGCAGTTGGTGAGATGGCAGCAAATTCAAGGCCGGGGAATTTTGTTGCAATTGCAATAGGCGATAGTCAGTCCGCCCACATACTTCGTAGAGCGTTTGCGGTTTATCGAGCAATTGATAAAGGTCCAATGGGCGGAAGCATCGAACTGGTCATTGCTCCTCATGGTCAAGGAAGTATTTGGTTGTGCTCTCGAACGGTTGGCGAATTCGTGGATCTGATTGGCCCATTGGGAACTGCATTTGGTGTTCCAAGTAGCAATGCAAATGCAATGCTAATCGGCGGGGGATATGGGTCAGCACCGTTATTTGCCTTGGCCGAGTTGCTGAAGAACAGAGGCTGTAGAGTTGATATGGTTTTGGGAGCTAGTACGGCAGCTAAAATTTTCGCACCGCTTGAAGGAAAGCGAAGCGTCTCTTCGCTAACGCTAACTACAGATGATGGAAGTGCAGGCATTCATGGACAAATTAGCGAAGCAATTCCTAGGTTAATCAGGGAGTATAAGACAGAGGTAATTTATTCTTGTGGGCCAATGGGAATGTTGTCAGCCATTGCAAAAATTGCAAACGATTTTGATATTGCCCATCAATGCTCTGTAGAAGAATCTATGGCTTGCGGTATTGGCGTGTGTATGACTTGTGTAGTTCCGATCAAGCAGGAGAGTGGAATTAGAATGGTTCGTACCTGCATTGATGGTCCAGTTATGGATGCCACTGAGATTATATGGGACAAAGAAACAGTAACGGATTTACTTCACTTATGACAGCCTTAGATTATTCCACAAAGATGGGTAGCAAAAGATTTCCTAATCCAATATTTACTGCTAGCGGTTGTGCCAGTTCTGGTCAAGAGCTGTCTCAGTTTTTTCCACTAACAGAATTGGGAGCTATAGTTACAAAGTCAATAATGACTAGACCAAGACTGGGTCGTAATACACCTAGAATGGCAGAAACTCCTAGCGGGATGCTTAATTCAATTGGATTACAGGGACCTGGAATTGATGCCTTTTTAGAAAAAGATATTCCTTGGTTGATTGATCAAAAGGTAAAAGTGATTGTCTCGATTGCAGGCGAAACAGTTGAAGAGTATGGAGTGCTTGCAAGGCGCTTGCGAGCAGTCCCTGGAATCAGCGCAGTCGAGGTCAATATTTCATGTCCGAACGTTGAAAATAGAGGACAGGTATTTGCTTGTCACCCAGAGACCTCAGTAGCGGTAATAGAGGCGGTTAGGAGGAATATTGGTGGGGAACTTCCTATTGTTGCAAAACTCTCACCAGATGTAACCGACATAGTAGAAATAGCAAAATCAGTGATAAATGCTGGTGTTGATGGTGTTGCTTTAATTAATACCCTTTTAGGTATGGTAATTGATGTGAATTCTATGAAACCAAAATTAGCGGGTAAAACGGGGGGACTCTCTGGACCAGCAATTAGGCCGGTAGCAGTACGCGCTATATATCAAGTACATCGAGCATTTCCAAATATTCCAATAGTGGGGATGGGTGGAGTTTCGACTGGACGCGATGCTCTGGAATTAATACTAGCTGGAGCGAGTGCAGTTTCAATTGGAACTGCTAGTTTTGGCAATCCCCAAGCTGCCGTGCTGGTTAAGACGCAGTTGTCAGATTTGCTTATAGAGCGCGGCTTTAAAGATTTAAGAGATGCTATTGGATTTGCACATAGGGGAGAGTGATGAGTTCACCAGTTATCTTGGCCTTAGATACCAAAGATCTATCTCAGGCGGAAAGTTGGATCAAGACTTCAAGCCAGTTTATCGATCACTATAAAGTTGGTCTTGAGTTCTTTTTGCGAAATGGAGTGGATGGAATAAGAAAATTACGCACAATTTCTGAATTTGAACTGTTCCTAGATTTAAAGTTATGTGACATACCAAACACAGTGAAAGGTGCCATAGAGTCTGTTGCAGAGTTAAAGCCAAAATTTCTCACAGTACATGCCTCAGGTGGCAGCAAGATGATTACTGCAGCAAAAGATGCCTTGCCTAATGGTTCGATTACTGCAGTTACTGTGCTTACTTCATTTTCTGAAGAGGGTTTCGCAGAGCTTGGTCATGCGCAAGATATTGAAGAGACCACAAAAAGCTGGGCCAGACTTGCGTTAGCTGCTGGAGCAACATCTTTAGTCTGCTCACCCTTTGAAGTGGCTACCTTGCGTGAATTATCAAACTCTGTAACTCTGATTACACCTGGAGTGCGAGTGCCAGGGGATGATCTAGGTGATCAAGTTCGAGTAATGTCGCCTAAAGAGGCAGTATCGGCAGGTGCAAATTTTGTGGTTATCGGACGATCTATCACCCAGTTATGGGATGGCAGTGGCAAGGCAATGCAAAAAAAGATCGAACTAATTTTGAATTCGTTAGCTTAATGCGGCCACCCAAGATAAGTAACAGATTTCGCCGTAAGGCTGGCCGAAAGGCAGTGCAGGCACGCCAAGAACGGGCTGAAGTAAAAGACCAGATTACAAATGGAAGATTATATTTCTTTGATCTATTTAGTGATTCACGCAAATCAATTTCTCGAATGAAGTTGATAGATCTTTTACAGTCGGTACCAGGAATCGGTAAGGTTCGAGCCGAGTCAATCTTGGAAAGAACAAAGATCTCGCCATCGCGTAGAATTGGTGGTGTTGGACACAGGCAACTTGAACTGCTCAGGGAGGAGTTTTTGCTTATGAAGAACTCCCCAAAGAGTGGAAAATTACTGGTTGTATCAGGTCCAAGTGGTGTTGGAAAAAGCACAATTACAAACCATCTTAGATCTGATAATAGATTTTGGGTTTCAGTCTCAGTCACCACTAGAGCTATTCGGCCAGGTGAAAAGGATGGCGAGTCCTACCACTTTGTTACCACTGAGAATTTTTCAGAGATGGTTACAAATAATGAATTTTTAGAATGGGCAGAGTTTGCAGGAGCCAGATACGGCACCCCTAAAACACCAGTGCTTGAGGCGCTTAAAAATGGAAAGAATGTAATCCTTGAAATAGAGCTAAATGGTGCTAGACAAGTGCGAAAGAATTCTAAGGATGCAATATTGATTTTTATCGAACCACCTAATTGGGATGAGTTGAAAATTAGACTTATTAATAGGGGAACAGAGTCTGAGCATTCGACGCAGGCTCGCCTAGATAGAGCAAAAGAGGAGCTCTCGGCTGCTGCCGAATTCGATTATGTTGTGATAAATCATGAAGTAGAACGGTCGGTATCAGAACTGGTATCTTTAGCCCTTCGATAAATAATTAAAGGGGCCACGATGAGTAACTCAGCGTTAGACGGAATTACCAATCCACCAATTGATGCTTTATTGGATAAGGCTGGCTCAAAATACAGCTTAGTTCTTTACGCAGCTAAGCGTGCTCGACAAATTAATGCTTACTATTCACAACTAGGTGAAGGTTTATTGGAGTATGTAGGACCTTTGGTAGAAACTTATGTTCATGAGAAGCCGTTGTCGATAGCCTTGCGTGAAATCAATGATGGCTTGTTAACTATTGAGAATTTAGAACCAAAGCAAGCTAATACAGTTAGCTAATTTTTAACCATGTTTCCCCGTGGACGAAAGCTTCTCCTTGGAGTATCAGCGGGCATTTCTGCCTACAAATCTTGTGAGTTGTTGAGGAGATTGCAAGATGAAGGATTCATCATTGATGTAGTACCAACTTTAGCCAGCTTAAATTTTGTAGGTAAAGCAACATGGGAAGCTCTATCTGGACGTAAGGTTGTTACAGAGTTTTGGAATGAAGTTGAAAATGTCCCACATATTTCAATGGCTAAAGAGAATGATTTGATTGTTATAGCCCCTGCTACAGCCGACATTATTGCAAAAATCTCAGTTGGTTTGGCAGACGATCTACTGACAAATATTGTCTTAGCCTCTAATGGGATTAAATTTTTAGTTCCAGCTATGCACCCTGAGATGTGGAGCAATCCGGCCACAGTTGAGAACATTGAAATTTTGAAAAGAAGAGGATTTATAGTTATTGAACCAGATGAGGGGCGTATGACTGGTGCTGATATCGGATTAGGAAGATATCCTGAGGTTTCAAAAATAATTTCGTCAATTTATGCCCAAACAAGTTTGAGTACCGATCTGAAGGGATATAAAATTTTAGTAACGGCTGGTGGTACTCGAGAGCCAATTGATCCAGTTAGATACATAGGAAATAGGTCATCAGGTAAACAAGGTTTTGCCATAGCTGAAGCTGCTGCAAGTCGAGGAGCTAAGGTTCATCTAGTGGCAGCCAATACTGATTTGCCAATAATTGAAGGCGTTACTACTACATATGTTCAGACCGCAGATGAGATGGCGGCGGTACTAAACCTGGAGTTCGCTCACTCCGACGCCTTAATTATGAGTGCAGCAGTTGCAGATGCAAAAGTTAGCAATTATTCTGATACGAAGATTAAAAAATCAGGATTAGATTCAATAAATTTAGAGGCAAATCAAGATATTTTACTAAAGCTCTCTCAGAATAAACGCAAGGATCAAGTAATTGTTGGCTTTGCTGCCGAAACAAGCAACAAAGAATCTGATTTAATTGCTGCTGGACAAAATAAGTTGGATAGTAAGTACTTAGATCTGATTTATGTAAATAATGTAACCAGTGGAGCAATTTTTGGAAGTGATTCCACAGAAGGCTTTATACTTGGTAGGAATCAAGATCTAATCAGGGTTCCAAAGATTTCTAAGCAGACACTGTCAGATATATTGCTTGATCAAATGTGTTCACGGTTGGAGTTAACGCATGAGTAACAGGCTTTTCACCTCAGAATCGGTGACTGAAGGACATCCTGACAAAATTGCTGATCAGATATCTGACGCAATTTTGGACTCATTACTTGCTCAAGATCCTAAAAGTCGAGTTGCTGTTGAAACCTTAATAACTACGGGACAAGTTCATGTTGCCGGTGAAGTCACGACCAATGGGTATGCAGATGTAATGAATATTGTTAGAGATACGGTCTTAGAGATTGGTTATGACTCTTCTGATAAAGGTTTTGATGGGAATAGCTGTGGAGTATCTATTTCCATCGGACAGCAATCACCAGATATTGCTCAAGGGGTAGATCAAGCTATTGAGAAAAGAAAATCTGACTCAGTTGATCCTTTGGATTTACAAGGAGCAGGTGATCAAGGTTTAATGTTTGGTTATGCTTGTATTGATACTCCAGAGCTGATGCCGCTTCCCATTTCGCTTGCACATAAACTGGCATTACAGCTTTCAAAGGTGAGAAAGCAAGGGACTCTTGCCTACTTAAGGCCTGACGGTAAAACACAGGTAACGATTGAGTACGCTGGCGATAAGGCTGTTTTATTAAATACTATTGTGATCTCTACCCAACACTCTAGTGATGTGGATTTAGAGCGAAAATTATCACCAGAGGTAAGAGATCAGGTGATTGATCCAGTTTTAAAGGATCTAGAAATTGATACAAAAAATGTTAATGTTTTAATCAACCCAACTGGGAGGTTTGTCATCGGTGGTCCGATGGGAGATGTCGGACTGACTGGTAGAAAAATTATTGTAGACACTTACGGTGGGATGGCTCGGCATGGTGGTGGTGCCTTTTCTGGAAAAGACCCTTCAAAAGTTGATAGATCGGCAGCCTATGCAATGCGTTGGGTGGCAAAAAATGTTGTAGCAGCAGGATTGGCCGAAAGATGTGAGGTTCAAGTTGCTTATGCAATAGGCAAAGCACATCCTGTGGGATTATTTGTAGAAACATTTGGAACCGAGAAGGTTTCAAACTTAAAAATTAGTGAAGCGATAAAAAGCGTATTTGATCTTCGTCCAGCGGCAATAATTAGAGATTTAGATCTACTTCGTCCAATTTACGGCAAGACAGCCTCTTACGGTCATTTTGGAAGAGAATTGCCTGATTTCACTTGGGAAAAGACCGATCGAGTATCTGCCCTGAAATCTTATTTTAAATAGCAGTGACTGCTCCACTAAAGCTCAAGCGACAGTCCGTAAAGAGCAAGCCTGGAATAGATAAAGAAGATCTAGTAAAACTAAAAGTAGCTTCAGTATTAGTAGACACACCCGTATCACATCTTGAGGGCCTATATGACTACTTAATTCCAAGCAGTTTAACTTCTTTTGCAACTATTGGCACAAAGGTAATAGTCGAGTTTGGAAAGAAGAATACCGAAGGGTTAATTGTTCAAATTTCAGACACTGATTCTCCAGATCGCGAAAAGAAGTTCATAAAAAGTGTGTGTTCGCCAAGTGGCTTTATTTCACAGCAATTGATCTATCATTTAGAGCAGGTTAGAAACAGATTCGGTGGCAGTTTTTGGAACTTACTGAAACAAGCTGTACCAGCCCGTGTAATTAAAGAAGAAAAGTTGTTTTTCAAGAATGCATTAGATTCGCTAAATTTGGATCTAAATAATGACTTTTCTAGAATATTCGATAACTCTGAGTTTTCAGAGCTAAGAATTGATAAAAGGCTAAGATGGGCAGTAAATACACCTGCAGGGATAGATGTTTATCAATTTATATCAGAGATAGTGAAATTAAGGTCAAAAATAGGGCAAGTTTTACTGGTTGTGCCAGATGAGAAAGATATCTTTAACTTTAAGGAAATTCTAGCGCCAGTGTTTAGAGATCAACTAGTTGAACTAGGTTCACATTTAGCTAAGAATGAAAGATATAGAAATTATTTGATAGTTAGTTCTGCTGAGCCTGCAGTTATTTTAGCAACTAGAAGTGGAATATTTGCTCCTTTATCATCTACTGCAACAGTAATTGTATTTTCTGATTTAGATAACTCTCACTATGAACTACATTCTCCTGGTTGGAATACTCGAGACGTGTCGCTTCTTCGAGCACAGGATGTTTCTCTAATGTTTGTTTCAGCTTCACACTCTTTAGAGATTGAAAGATTAATTGATATAGGCTGGCTAGAGCGCAAGAAGGTTAGTAGTCCGAGTAAGAGAAGATTTATAACAAATGAAGATTCAAACGCATATTTGTCTCAGATTAAGATTGGGGCCTCCAAAGGAAATGTCTTAGTTTCTGTTGCTGAGAAGGGGTATGGAAATCTATTTTTATGCTCAAAATGTCGAAATGCTGCTAATTGTGAGTGTGGGGGAAAGTTGCAAATCGTTGGTACCGGAAAGGTACCAAGATGCTATATATGTTATAAAGCGCACAATGATTGGAGATGTAATTTTTGTGGTGGAAACTTGCCATATGTGATCTCTAAAGGTATTGAACGCCTAGCTGAAGAGATTGGTAGAGCTCTACCTAAGATTCCACTTTTAGTTTCCTCTGGAACAAAGCAAATACGACTTATGCCAAAGGGTAATTATATTGTCTTAGCTACTGCCGGATCAGAACCTAAAGGCCTTTATGCTGCTGTCATTTTGTTCGATGGAGAGAGAATAGTTAATCGCCCATTTTTGCGTTCCGAGGAGTTAGCCAGACATGCTTGGTTTTCAAACTTAAATAGAACTCTTGATATAGCTGAGGTTTTTATCTCTTTGCCAAATAAGCATCCTCTTACTCAATCTTTATTAAGATCTGACTCATCTTATTTGGTAAAACAAACTCTTAAAGAGCGCAAGACTGCTAAGTTACCTCCCTTTTTTCGTATGGCCGTTGTGACAGGTATAAAGAAAGATATCTCGAAGTTTTCGGAAAATTTGAAATCTGCTACTAGCTTTGAAGTGAATGGGCCAGTAGAGATAGATAGTTCTAAAAGTAAAATCATCATTAGAGCGTCGCTGGAAGAATCTAGCAAGTTTGTGGACATGCTTGATGATGTCGTAAGGTTGCAAGGGCTAAAAGGTAAGAGTGTTTTTCAGATTCGTTTAGATCCATTTGATCTTTAATATGAAGTATCATTAGAACATGACTGTTCAATCAATTAGGTTATTTGGGGATCCAGTGCTGGTTACTCCTGCGAATCCGGTAATTGATTTTGACAAAGAGCTTAGGAACTTAGTCTCTGACCTGACTCAAACAATGCAGGCAGCACCAGGAGCTGGATTAGCTGCTCCTCAAATTGGGATTCCACTTAGGGTTTTCGTATGGGATATAAACGATGAACTTGGTCACTTAGTCAATCCAATACTGGATTTGAGTGAGGAAATGCAAGAGGGAGAGGAAGGATGTTTATCCTTTCCCAATCTATCATTTAATACTCCAAGGGCATTTAGGGCGGTCGCTAAAGGGTTTAATATGTACGGCGATCCAGTTGTAGTTGAGGGTACAGAACTGTTAGCTAGATGTTTACAGCACGAAACCGATCACCTTAACGGGGTACTTTTCATAGATCGAATGAATAGTGAGCAAAGAAAAATTGCCATGAAGGAGATTCGAGAATCTGAGTGGTTTGGGCTGGCAAATCAAAATGGTTTTGCGCCAAAAATTAAAATCTCTCCTCATAATACATATGGCCAGGGTTTGTAAATTTGAAGATAATAGTTGCATCTACTTCGCTTTTGGCAAGGCCGCTAGCTTCAGCAATAAAACATAATCAAAATCATGAGTTGGTCGGGATCGTTACCAGCCAAGATAAGGTATTTGGTAGAGGCTTATCAGTAACTTCTAACCCCCTAGCCGTTTGGGCAAAAGAAGAGAAAATATTAGTTTTCAAGCCCGAGAATATTCATGACTTCGAACTGCTAATAACAACATCAAAAGTAGATTTGATTATAACTATTTCCTACGGACAAATTATTACGCCAAGATTATTGAGCTTGCCAAAGTTCGGTTGGCTAAATGTCCATTTTTCAGTGTTGCCAAAGTTTCGTGGAGCAGCGCCGGTTCAGCGCGCAATTTTGTCGGGTGATAAGACAACTGGAGTTTCGGTATTTAAACTTGACCAAGGGCTTGATACCGGGGCTGTTTATAAAGTGCTTGAGGTACCGCTAAAAGTCGATACAACAACGGAGGATGTACTGAATGAACTTAGCGAATTGGGTGCGGGCCTTGCTGTAGAGACATTAAACATGATTTCTAATGGTGTGTTACCGACTCCCCAAAGTGAAGTTGGAGTTTCCTATGCTGCGAAATTCAATAAGGCTGATGGCCAGATTATTTGGGATTCACCTAGTGAGCACATTTACAATTTGTATCGGGCTTTGCATCACAATCCAGGAGTTTGGACAATGCTTGGTGAGCTTAGACTGAAAATTGAAAAGCTAGGGCCGACAATTGTTAATAAAACTTTGAAATGTGGGGAAGTCTTCATTGATACCGAAAGGTTGATTGTTGGAACGGCTAATGGTGCAATTGAAATATTGAATTTAACACCTGCTGGAAGAGTATCGATGACCGCTAGTGAATTCATTCGTGGCCTTAGCACTCGAACGGATTTGTATCTTGGGTAAGCCAAAACCCAGTCAATCCCGACTTGTTGCTTATGAGTTAGTATCTCAAGTCAATAGGCAAGGCGCTTATGCAAATTTGAGACTTCCAGAGCTTCTCTCAAATTCTAAAATGGATCAATCTGATCGAGCGTTTACGACTGAGCTGTCTTACGGAACTCTTCGTATGCAAGGTAAGCATGACTATATTGCCTCTAAATATTTGGATAGGAATATTGATGAGGTTGATCCAAAAATAGTAGATTTAATTAGAATAGGGATTCACCAGATAACCCAAATGCGAGTGCCCAACCATGCGGCAGTTTCAGAGACTGTTGAAGTTGCAAAATTCGTTGCTGGAGAATCAAAAGCCTCTTACGTTAATGCCATTTTAAGAAAAGTAACTTCCGAAGAAGCCTCAATTATTGAGACAAAGGATCTGCCTGTTATGCAGAGATTGAGCATTGAGTATAGTCATCCAGAATGGATAGTTGGTTCTTTCTATGATTGCTTAAAAGATTGGCTAGAAGTTGAAGAGTTGCTTCGCTCCAACAATTTGCCTGCTGTTCCTGATTTGGTATGTTGGCCAGGCAAATCAACTATTAATGAAATTGAATCTCTTGGTGGTGTCAAAATTACTGGCACTACGCATGGATTTAATGTGCCCACTATCCCATCTGAATTTCCGCCAGTACTAGAGAGAAGAGTTGGCGTTCAAGATAGGGGATCTCAATTGGTGGTAGAGAACTTCTTAGCAACTGCTGAAAATAATCAGAAGTGGTTGGATTTATGTGCAGGTCCTGGTGGCAAAGCAGCTTATCTTTATAACTGGATAAAAGTTAATCATCCTGAGTCCAAATTTATAGCAAACGAGATAAACCCTACTCGAGCTGAATTAGTAAAGCGAGTCACAAACAATAATGATGTTCTTGTTAATGATGGTACCAAGCCTGATAATTTTTTGGTTAAATTTGATCGTATTCTAATTGATGCTCCATGTACTGGTCTTGGTGCCCTAAGAAGAAGACCGGAGGCTAGGTGGAGAAAATCTGTCGTAAACCTAAAGGAGTTAGTAGCTCTTCAAAGGAATCTTTTAAGAAGTGCTTACTCTCTATTGAATCCAAACGGAATGATTGCTTATGTAACTTGCTCGCCCCATTTAGCCGAAACTAAAGGCCAGGTAATCGATTTCTTAGGCAGTCACCCTGATATGAAACTCGTCCCTATGCAATCTCTAATCCTGGAGAACAAAAGTGGAATTCAGGAAGAAGGAACTATGCAATTGTGGACGCATAAAAATCAGTCAGATGCTATGTTTATGGCATTGTTTAAGAAGGAAGTTTAATCTTGGATAAATCATCTCAGGTACTTATCAATCCAAGCATTTTGAATGCTAATTTTGATGACCTTGAAAATGAAATTTCAAAAATAGCAGCTGTATCAGATTTTCTTCATTTGGATATTATGGACAATAAATTTGTACCAAACTTTACATTTACATTTGAGCGCGCAGTTGAGATTATTAAAATTTCTAAACTTTCAGTTGACGCTCACTTGATGATAGAAAATCCTGATTTAATCGCCCCTAAATATGCACATGGTGGATGCGCCTCAGTAACCTTTCACTACGAAGCTGTTAAAAACGTAGGTCAAACCATTAGAGACATAAGATCAAATGGGGCAAAGGTAGGAATCGCGATTAAGCCCGGCACCGATTTTTCAAAAGTTGAAGATTTTATTGCAGATATAGACATGCTAGTGGTTATGACGGTTGAACCTGGCTTTGGTGGACAGGCGTTCATGAGTGAACAAATGCCAAAGGTTAGGCAAGCCCGTGAATGGATAGACTTATTAAATGGTGTAAAGCCAATTCTTCAGGTTGATGGTGGAATTTCAGAAAGAACAATTGAAGAGGCTGCAGAATCGGGTGCTAACTGTTTTGTGGCCGGAAGTGCTATCTATAATTCAAATAATCCTGTCGCTACCATTGAAAAATTGCGCGAACTTGCTAAATCAAGATTTAATCAAACTTGAATTCCCATCAATAGCAACACGGCACTCAAATCAGGCTGGGATATGGTTGTATCGGCAATTCTTTTTAATTTTGATTTACCATTAAAGGCAATACCAAGTCCAGCAGATTCAATCATTTCGATATCGTTTGCTCCATCGCCGACAGCAACTGTATGAATTAGATCAACTCTACTTTGAAGAGCAAAATCTTTTAAGGCTAAAAGTTTTGCACCACTATCAATGGTATCTCCTTCGATTTTTCCAGTAAGTTTGCCATCGACTACCTCAAGCTTATGGGCTCGGTAGAAGTCAATTTTAAGATCCTGAAGAATCGGTTCAATCACGTCTAAAAAGCCACCCGATACCACCCCAACATGGTGGCCGCATGCGTGCAATTTTGAGATCATTTCTACGGCACCCTTAGTCAACTTAATCTCTTTGCGTACTTTATTAAGAATAGAAATATCTAGATCTTTTAGCGCACCTACTCTTCTCTTTAGAGCCTCTTTGAAGTCTATTTGACCATTCATAGCTTGTTTAGTTATCTCTGCTACATAACTACCTTGGCCTGCATGTTCTGCAAGGAGATCGATAACTTCTTGCTCTATCAAAGTTGAATCCATATCAAGTAAAACTACGCGCTTTCTTTGTCGAGCGCTGCCACCTAACTCAACTGATAGATCTATATCGTTAATGAGTGCCACCTGTTTAAGATTTTGTTGAACAAATTTAAGCATTTTGTTTGGAATGGAAAGTTGAAGTTCAATAGATTCAAGTGATCTATATTTTGATCTTTTAACATGCCTAATGTTCCCATTCATTTTCGCAATTTCAGATGCAATTACCGATATCTTCAAGGGTTCTATTTCTTGGCCTACTATTATCACTATTACACAATCAGACTCTCCTGGCGATACCGTTAATTCAGCAAAATCGACAGCAATATCCAAACCACTTGTTTTTTGTAAATGGTCAAGGTCATTTGCGATGGCCTCTGCGTGAGTTTGATCAATAGATATGAGAACTGTCAGGATTAATCGCCCCCGAATGCATATCTGCTGGACATCAATAATCCTTATTGAAAACTCTGACAGAGTGGTCATTAGATCTGCCATAATTCCTGGCCTGTCTTGGCCTGAAACTAGAATCAAACCAGTGAATTGTGAGATATTTTCGCTAGGCATTGGCTCAGATTATCCGGTATTGGCCTTAGGCGAGGTATCTTTCATCCTTATGAACGCTATTTTGAATCTGGAAGAGATAAGCGTTCGTAGAGGCGATAAAACCATACTTGGACCGTTAAGTTGGCAGGTTCTCGAAGGGCAGCGCTGGGTGGTATTGGGGCCTAATGGTGCGGGCAAAACTACATTGTTGCAAATTTGTGCGTCACTAATTCACCCAACCACCGGCAAAATTGAAATCTTGGGCCAGCAGTTAGGTAAAGTCGATGTCTTTGAATTGCGAACTCGCATTGGTCTGACATCTTCTGCATTAGTTGAACAATTACCATCCGATGAATTAGTAATTGATGCAGTGCTCACTGCAGCATATGCTGTTTTAGGTAGGTGGCAGGAAAAATATGATCTATGGGATGAGTCGCGAGCTATGGCACTTCTAACAGCTTTAGGAGTTAGAGAATTAGGTGATCGATCATTTGGTACCCTTAGTGAAGGTGAAAAAAAGCGGGTTCAAATAGCACGAGCTTTGATGGCAGATCCGGAACTTTTACTTTTAGATGAGCCAGCATCTTCATTAGATTTAGGCGGTCGAGAAGATTTGCTTAAGCGTATAGAAGTATTTGCTAAGGATCCACTAGCGCCAGCAACGGTAATTGTTACTCACCACATTGAGGAGATTCCATCTGGAACCTCTCATGCTTTACTGCTCAAAGATGGCCAGGTAGTCGCATCAGGTGAAGTTAATCGGGTAATTTCCGACGAAAATTTAAGTTCAGTTTATGGCATACCAATATCTGTTCAATCTCAAAACGGACGTTTCTTCGCTCGTGCCCGTTGATTTAGTTGGCTTACTGCCTAAACCGTGGCATAAAATTGTCGACTTACAAATTTTAGAATCTATCAGCCAAAAACTGCCTAAAAGATTTCTACCAGATCAAGAGGATATTTTTAGAGCTTTATCATTACCGCCTGAGCAAGTTAAGATTGTGATAGTTGGGCAAGACCCTTATCCAAACCCTAAACATGCAATGGGTATGGCCTTTTCCGTTAAAAAGGGTACGAATCCTTTACCAGCCTCGTTGAAAAACATTTTTACTGAGCTGGAGTCTGATCTGGGTTATAAAAGGATAAACGGTGATTTAACTGATTGGAAAGATCAAGGCGTATTACTTCTGAATCGGTCTCTAACGGTAGCTGCGCATGATTCAAATTCACATCTAAATTTGAATTGGTCTAAAATCACTGAGCCAATAATTGAATCTGTCGCTCGGAATGGTGCAATTGGTATTTTATGGGGAAATCATGCAGCCGCCGCGGCTAGATATTTTCCGGAAGAGAATGAAATTACCTCTGCACATCCAAGTCCTCTCTCTGCATACCGTGGTTTTTTTGGATCTAAGCCTTTTAGCAAATCAAACTTGAAGTTGGTTGCAAAAGGGCTATCGCCAATTAAATGGTAAAGGGGTGGATGCTAAGCATCCACCCCTATCTATTTTTTGTTTTATGCAGTCCAGATATTGATTGGAGATTGCAAGAAGTAGATCATAAACAAACCAGCCACGATCCACATCAAAGGATTAATCTCCTTAGAGCGACCTTGGAATAGTCTGATTACTACATATGACACAAAGCCGGCGCCAATACCTACTGAAATGTTGTAGGTGAATGGCATCAAGATAATTGTTAGGAAAGCTGGAATCGCAATTCCAAGATCATCCCAATCAATTCCCTTGATCTGAGTCATCATTAAGAATCCAACAATGATTAACGCAGGTGTAGCAGCTTCGTAAGGAATCACTGCAACCAGTGGAGCTAAGAATGTTGTCAACAAGAACAACAAGCCCGTAACCACTGACGCCAGACCGGTACGAGCACCTTCGCCGACACCAGATGCAGATTCAATATAGGAAGTATTTGAAGAAACTGAACCAGCTCCGCCAGCGGCTGCAGCAATGGAGTCAACCAGAAGAATTCGGTTAGCTCCCTCTACATTTCCATCTCGGTCTACAAGTCCTGCCTGATTACCAATAGCAGTCATAGTTCCCATTGTGTCGAAAAAGTCTGCTAGTAGAAGTGTAAATACTAGGAGAATGGCCGCCACTAATGAGATTCGATCAAATCCACCAAGTAGATTGAAATCTCCAAGGATTCCAAAACTTGGTGTAGCAGCGATCGATTCAGGAACTGCTGGAACATTTAAATTCCAACCCTTTGGATTTACTGCCCCTGTAGCGCCATTAAAAAGTGGGCCAATTTTAAATGCAGATTCAATTGCTATTGCCAAAATGGTTGCAGTAACAATTCCAATTAAGATCGCAGCCTTAACTTTTTTAACCATTAACGCAATAGTTAGCAATAGTCCGAATGCAAATACGATTACTGGCCAGCCGACTAAGTTTCCATTATCGCCCAGAGTTACCGGTACAGGTCCAGTTCCAGTTCTGCGAACAAAGCCTGCATCTACCAAACCGATTAGAGCAATAAAAAGACCGATACCAACTGAAATAGCGACCTTAAGTTGCGTAGGAACGGCTCGGAAAACCGCGGTTCGAAAACCGGTTAGCACGAGAATTAAGATGATTAAGCCTTCAAGGACCACAAGTCCCATGGCATCTGCCCAGGTCATTTTTGAGGCGATACCAACGGCAACGAATGTGTTTAAACCTAATCCGGTTGCTATGGCTAATGGAAAGTTGGCGACTACGCCCATCAATATGGTCATAACGCCGGCAATGAGTGCGGTGGCTGCGGCAACTAATGCAAGATTAGGTGCATCGCCTCCGCCAATATATTTTCCATCGGCATCTTTAGCAAGACCGATGATGAGTGGATTGAGCGCAACAATGTAGGCCATAGTGAAAAATGTGACGACTCCGCCACGAACTTCACGAGCTACGGTTGAGCCACGCTGACTGATTTTAAAGAAACTATCAAGCATGGATTAGACCCTCCTGTTTTTTTAACATGGTGTTTTCGACATGTTGTCAGATGCGGTCCGACAAACCGAGGGGAGTGCCTCAAATCTATTGGTTACCTACTGGTAAGCCGCCCTACGACACCAAGAGATATGGCTACTGATTGCCCAATGAGAAGGGCAAAAAGGGCGGTCCCTACACCTAAGGTTCCGCCTAACAAGGCGCCAGCAATCAACGCCGAAATCTCCAGCATTAGCCGGACTCTTCCGACCCTAATTCCAGTCCGATAGTGAAGCCCAGTCATTAGCCCATCCCTCGGACCGGTACCCAACCCGCAGGTTATGTATAAAGCCGACCCTGCACCCACCAGTGCAATGCCGAAAAGAGTATAGAAATATTTCAAATAAATATTGTCAATCTCTGGAATCAAAAATAATCCCAGCTCAATAGCTATAGCAATAACTACTATATTCGCAATTGTGCCAAAACCTGGTCGCTGCTTTAGTGGAAGCCAAAGAAGAAGAACAAATGTAGAGACTGCAAATGTAGATGCACCAATATTAAGTGGCGAATTGAGTGAAATTCCCTCCGCCAATACGGTCCACGGGGAATTGCCTAAATTGGTGACAATTAAAAAGGCGTCTCCAATTCCAAAAATTGTCAATCCAAAGATCAGGATAAAGATACGTTGTAGATGTTGCTTTTCTAAACCAATGGCCCAAGTAGAGTCTGCACGCCATGGCGTTATAGGAATTGTTTTTGAAGGCTTAAATACTCGGATCAGTGATAAAAATCTGCTAGCACCTTTTGATGATTTAATCACTGCTAAAGTATAGTAGATTTACTCTAGAGATTGGCTATTAGTGGAGTTCACTTACGGGCAAGCCTTTTTGATTGGTGTGATTCAGGGTATAACTGAACTATTTCCAATTTCAAGTCTGGGTCATGCCATTTTAATTCCAGCCTGGATAGGTGGATCATTCAAGCAGTTTGTTAGTACTGAGAATGAAACCTACCTGCTGATCTCAATTGCTATGCATCTTGCAAGTGCCTTTGCACTCTTTATCGTTTTTAGAAAAAGATGGCTGAATTTGGTTAGCGGAAGCTTGAAAGCGGTACGGTCAAGAAATTATCAAAGCACACCTTTTAGGGTGCTGGCATATGTAGTGATAGCCACGATACCTGTTGGCGTACTTGGGTTAGCTTTTGAGGATTATTTTCAGCAAATTTTTGGCAATCCTTCGTTTTCAGCAGTATTCCTAACAATAAATGGATTAATCCTAATTAGTGCTGAGAGATTATCTAGACGGGACCTGGTACATGAGTTTCAGGATTCCGATGCCGAAATTGATAATAGAGTTAATGCGAAAAGTGCTCTAGTTATCGGGTTCGGCCAAAGTTTGGCTCTATTCGCAGGGATAAGTCGCTTTGGCGTGACTATGAGTGCAGGATTATTAAAGAAATTGAACCACTCAGTTGCATCAGATTTTGCTTTTCTACTGTCTTTACCTGTTATTTTGGGTGCTTCGGTTGTAAAGTTACCTCAATTATTTACAACGAATGCAAACCAACTTCTCGGACAAATTTTGGTCGGTTCTATTGTTTCCTTTATTTGCACCTACATAAGTGTTACTTTTCTTGTTCGTTGGTTTAAGACTAGGACTCTATATCCATTTGCAATTTATTGCTTAATTGCTGGGATTGCATCGATTATGAGGTTTAGTTGATGTTTGCTGGTTTCGGGACATTTCTAAATATTTCAACAATTATTTTTGGTGGGGCGTTAGGTGTTCTCATAGGCGCCAAGATTTCAGAGAGATTACGAACTTTAATAGTGGATGCACTGGGTTGCATAACCATTATTTCGGCTGCAGATGCGCTTATGGATTTTTGGGATCCTATTCTTCAAAGTTCAATGCCCAAGGGATGGCCGCTCCTCGTCGTCGTATTCTCACTAGTTATTGGGGCGGTTTTGGGTAGTTGGTGGCAGATCGAGGACAAGTTAGAGAAATTTGGTGAGCGTTTGAAAATAAGATTTGCTAAAGATGGCGATTCGAAATTCATTGAAGGGTTTGTGACCTCTTCCTTAATTTTTGTCATTGGCCCCCTCGCAATTTTGGGCAGCATCTCAGATGGGATGGGAACTGGTATTGATCAACTAATATTGAAAAGTACGCTCGATGGATTTGCAGCAATGGCTTTTGCTGCAACCTTCGGCTGGGGAGTAGTTCTTTCTTGTGTGCCGGTTGGGATCTACCAATTTGGCTGGACTTTGGTTGGCTTATTTCTTGGTGCGATACTAAGTGATTATCAAATCTTAGCTATGACATCAGTGGGTGGAATATTGCTGATCGGTATCTCGCTTAGATTACTTAGGATTAAGAGCATTGAGATCGGAAACTTGCTGCCAGCCTTGGCGCTAGCACCACTACTGGCGCTAGCAGCTCATCAATTTACTTAAAAGGTAGATGCGTCAATTACAAATCGGTACTTAACATCGCTGGCAACAGTACGATCATATGCAGTGTTTATATAATCTTCTTTAATAACTTCAACATCACTGACAATATTATGCTTTCCACAAAAATCAAGCATTTGTTGCAATTCGGCCATTCCACCAATCATTGAACCAGATAGCGAACGCCTTTGGCCAAGCAAAGTACCAGCGTTAATTGCGTATGGCTTACCAGGTAATCCGATTACAACCAGGGTCCCGTCTAATTTTAGTAATTGTAAGTAAGGCTCTAAATCTAAATCAGCCGATACGGTGTTTAGAATCAGGTCAAAACTTTGCTTATGCTTGTCTAGCTCCGCGATATTTTTTGTGATAAAAAAGTGATCGGCTCCCATTCGCTTTGCGTCAGATTCTTTTTCAGGTGAGTGCGAAAATACCGTCGTTTCAGCCCCAAGTGCACGCGAAAACTTAACTCCCATATGACCTAAGCCTCCAAGACCCATGACTCCGACTTTTTTCCCAGGGCCTGCTTTCCAGTGCTTTAGCGGGGAATAGAGAGTTATGCCAGCACACATTAATGGCGCAACGCCTGAAAGCTCCAAGTTCTCGGGCACATGAACTGCATAATCCTCATCAATTACAAACTTGTTTGAATACCCACCAAATGCAATAGTCTTCCCATCCCTTTCGTATGCGTTATATGTACCAGTCATCCCTTCTACACAATATTGTTCTAAACCAGCTTTACAACTTGAACATTTGCGGCAGGAGTCAATAAAAACACCAACACCAATCAGCTGACCGACCTTGAATTTACTTACCTGACTTCCTACTTGCGTTACTTGCCCAACAATTTCATGCCCTGGAACCATCGGAAATATTGCAGGGCCCCATTCTTCTCGAGCTTGATGAATATCTGAATGACAGATGCCAGCGTAGAAAATATCAAGAGCGACATCTCGTGGGCGCAGTTCACGTCTTTCAAAATCATAACTTTCCAGTGGCTGCCTTGCAGCTTTGACGACATACCCTCTTGTTTGCATGTTCCTCCTTTTTACTTATTGAATGGAAGTGATTGTTCGGCTGCTGGATTTGAAACTTTTGAAGTGACTTTTCGCATGTGATGCCTTCTACAAAGAACTTCATAGGCGACGGTAGAGTTTGAACTTACATCACCTACAACAACTTGTTCGCCTTCAGTAACCATCCTGCCATCCAAGGTTCTTGCATTATGTGTTGCTCTTTCGCCACACCAGCAAAGGGCTTCTACTTGTAGCGTCTGTACTCGGTCGGCTAATTCAACTAATCTTGCACTTCCTGGAAAAAGTTTAGTTCTAAAGTCTGAAAGTATCCCAAAGGCATACACATCAATGCCAAGGCCATCCACAATCTGAGCCAGCTCCTCTATTTGCTTGGGTGTATAGAATTGTGCTTCATCGCAAATAATAAAATTAATTCGTCCACCAATTGATAATCTTTCGACTACCAGTTTATGAATGTCTAAATCCGGATCTACCTCAAGAGCTTCTATCTGCAAACCAAGTCGGGAAGAAATTAAGCCTTTACCGGCTCTATCAAGAGTAGTGAAAATAATTCCATCTCGGCCACGGGAGCGATGGTTATGAGCAGTCTGTAAGGCAAGAGTGGATTTGCCACTATCCATGGTTCCGCAATAATAAATTAACTCTGCCATTGGGTTATTGTGCCAAGATCACTTCAGTTTTTAGATCAGGGAAGGCTTCAGCGATTCGCGTCTTTCCATTGAGTTCAGGAATGTCCAAAAGAAAAACAAGTCGCATCGGAAGCAAGCCAGCTGCTGTCAATAATTTTGTGGCGGCAATTGCAGTTCCACCAGTTGCAAGAACATCATCTACAACTAATACCTTTGAACCTTGTTTAATAATGTCGGTATGAATTTCCAGTGTTGCACTTCCATATTCAAGATCATAGGTGGATGAGATTGTCTCTCCAGGCAACTTACCACTCTTTCGAATCGGAATAAATCCCTTTCCAGTAAGTGCGCAAACCGAGGATGCAAAAATGAATCCACGTGCTTCAATACCTGCGATGTAGTCGCATTCTCGACTTAATTGAGCTATGTGTTTGGATACATTCAAAAAAGCTTCACCATTTGCTATCAAGGGAGTTATATCCTTAAACCTGATTCCAGGTTTAGGGAAATCGGGAATCACTCGGATTAAATTATTCAAATTTCTGCTCACCATACCATCTTATTGATTGGGTCAAATACTTGTGTCCAGGAGGGGAGTTGAACCCCTAAGCCCTAACGGGCACTAACACCTCAAGCTAGCGCGTCTGCCAATTCCGCCACCCGGACATCTTTGTATTTTAACCTAATAGTAATTCAAGGGAAATCCAACTTAGATAGGATTTAGGTATGAAGTTAACCGCAGATCAAATAGCGCAACTAGAAGAAGAAACAGTTTTGTTCTGCCAAGAGATGATTCAGATTCCAAGCGTTAATTACGGTGAAGGTAAAGGTGATGAGCGATTAATCGCCGAGTATGTTGCAAGAAAATTATCTGAGGTAGGTATTGATGCTGAGCTTATTGAATCGGCTCCAAATAGAGTAAATGTTGTAGCAAAAATAGCCGGAAGCGATTTAAGTCGACCTGGTTTAGTACTTCATGGGCATCTTGACGTAGTGCCTGCAGATGCATCGGATTGGTCGGTAGACCCATTTAGTGGTGAAATAAAAGATGGCTTTATATGGGGTAGAGGCGCAGTTGATATGAAGGATATGGATGCAATGCTATTGGCATCTGTAAGAATGTGGAAACGAGTGGG